>SXGR01121924.1_pt1 | contig 26635 bp, 18 predicted proteins | sample 3174711 | NCBI WGS metagenome assembly SXGR01 (sample SAMN11356860, study PRJNA531348) | freshwater metagenome | isolation source: freshwater sample F1-60 | place: China: Fuxian Lake, Yuxi | collected 2017-12-25
CAATTTGCGCTAACCTGCACTCCGCCATTACTTAATGATCAATGATATCAATGATCACTTTTGTATGACGTTCCGAAAGGTACGCTCAGCGCAACAGGAGGAAATAACCCGACTTGGACCGACCAGCATCGGCAGTCCTAAACATTCAGGGCGCTCTGCCAGCAGCCACACCACGCCTACTAACGCTGCGCCGCGTGTGCCATTAATGCAGCGCAGGATTACCAACCCAATAGCTGAACAAGCTCCAGTTCCGGGATTGGCTCTGCATCCGCACCCGCACCGGAATCAGCCACCAACCTATCGTGTCAAGTTTCCGCTATTAGGTTTGCCATCAAGTCAAACTCAAGTTCGGGGATTACCTCAACTGCTTCTGCAGCAACCAGCTGCTGTGCATTCACATCCACCGGTGGTGAGCGCGCGGGTGCGATTGCCGGTGCGGTAGTTGGTTCGCCAGCCACAACTCCAAATTCTGACGCACCACTTGATACGCCGCACTCCGTTTCAGCCGCCGGCGTACATACCCCGCAGCCCGCTTCAACTTGCAATTACTGCTCGCGCTTGTCCCCGGCACACCAGCGGCGCAGCTCAAACTAAAAGCACCGCCGCCAAGCATAATGAGATGTCTGAGAAAAAGGAAAGCTAAGATGGCTCTCAGACAATACATCCAAAAACAACAACTAGTATGTATATCAACTCAATAGAGATTCGAATTAACCACAGTCGAAAAAGTTGTTACGCGGCCAGTAACACTAAATGCCATTGATACTTGATACGACCATACAAACAAAATTTATTTGCAAAAAAGGTTTCTATCAATACTAATAGCGCCCTAACAGCCATAAAACAAATAGCGACTAGCTCTTAAAAAGTCTGCCCCAAACAACACTTTTATATCATCCCCACTATTTCTTTTAGAATACTTTTTATAAATATTCCAAATCTTTATTTGCAACTCTATATCTTCAGTGGTGCTAAGCCAGGTTCCATCCATTCTTTGTAAATTTTCATTTGCCAACGCACGCACTTCGTCTTGACTATTTGAAATTGGAACTACCCCGGCTCTTTCAAAATCGCTAGTTTCTGTTGCGCCCTCCAAGCCCAATTCAAAGATTTCTTTCAAGCTAATTAAACGCATTCTATTTTTGCACCATAAGTGCTTAGTAATAAAAGGAGCCTTATAACTATTTTGCTCTACCATTACATACAATTGGGTAAGGCTATAGTTTATGTAAGAGACTGGCAAACCAAAAATCTTTGGTACACAAGCCACACCAGAGTCACTGCCTAAATATAAAACACATTTAGATAATAAATATAGGACCGCGAAATCACTGTCATATCCAGTATCATGCAGGTCTATAACCCTATCAGAAGCAAACGAAAGTTTTTCCTCAACGACATTCCCAATTCTTATGACAAAAAATCCCTTGCTGCTTAAATCGATTGCTGTTGCTTTGAAGCTTTCAACACTAAAATTTCTATAATCATGGTATCTAAAATTGCTATAGGGGAATTTCGCTTCTAAATATTTTGAATCTCTATTGTGAATACACACCCAAGGGGAGCCATAACGCATCCCGATTTTTGTCAGTAAATTAAACCCCTTCATTTCCTCATCGGGGGTAAATTGAATATGGGTTGTATTTTTAGTAAACAGTTTGTAACTTCCCCAGAGGTTTGATAAATTCAACACATGTGTTTTGCCCACGCCGCAATATTCAAACCCCCTAATTAGTGCCTTCCAAAGAACGACCCCTGGATATATTCGAATCACCCTGCGCCACATACAAAATAATTGCATATTGCATATATTCTTGTTACAAAAATATATATCAAAGCTTTTATGAAGGTCACTATTAATAGAGCTTGCACACAAGAAGGCCTCAACATCTGCTGCAAAATGACCAATACGCTCACTCCTAAGATGGCCAATTCTAACGAAAAATATTGGCTTTATAATAATAAGGAAAATGACAACTGGTAATAATGCAACAACAAATATTTGACCTATTATTGAATGCAATAAACTTTTTAGTTTTAAGAGAAATACCTTAAGTCCGCCGTATTTGATTTCTTGACAATTTTTTAAGATTTTTTCCACAGCAATTGACGCTCAATAAGCTTTATAAGTTAAAAACATACAGAGTTCTCGCGACGATAACTACTGCAAACAGCCTCTTTACAATTCGAACTTTCTAAAAACTTAGCATCAAAGCTTCGGCACACATTATTGTAAGATTGATTTTACAACGCTGCTTTACAATAGAAGCTTCGCCTCTTTAGGAAGAATATTTTTTTTCTCAAAATATAGTGAAATTGCGCGGTCAGACTTCGCAAGATTAAAAAATTTTTCAAGCGTAACCGTATCTCCGTAGTAAAAAAAACCTTCTACAACATGGTTTCCCAAGCTCATATCTCGCCCATGATCAGGAGCCCTCATTCCAAAGAGATGATAAAGTTTGTTATCAATTTTACTTAAAAATTCTCTCAACGAAAAATAAGTGACAGCTTTGCCGAGTCTTGCAGACTGAAATGTTTCTCCAAGAGAAAAATATGTATTAAGCAATCCAATACGCCCGTGCTTAACAAACTCAACTAGTTCATCCACATTGGCAAATGCATAGTTGGTAACACTTCTGTCGTATAAAATATCAACCTGCTCTTTAAACTGAGGAACAGTTTCATGTAAGGTTATTTTATATCTCTCATGAATTACCTTGGATGTTAACCGCAACATTTCTGAAAGATCGATTCCAATATATTCTAAATCACTTATATCTAGTTTAGGAAGCATTGAATTTCCATCTTCAATACTTTTTATTATCGCCTCAAACCCATCAATCATTTCGAATAAGGTGCTGCCTATTTCCCCAATACTCTTAAAAGTCTTATCCGTACATAAGAGTAAATATAAAAGTAAGTTTTTCTCAGGTCGCGGTATTTCCATAATTTTGAGAGATTTTTGCTGCATTAACCGCTTGTACTCCAAAACTTCCTTGAAATAATATGCAAGATGCCAAGTATCATATGCCTCAGCGTCCCTCAAAGATCTGTGAACAATATTAGGAGACCCATCAATTGGCTCGCTAAAAATTTGCAATACTGTTGTGCCATGTTTGTTACCGTAATAATTATCAAAACTCATTTTCAATCCTTTTTCACCAAAATTTTTCTTCCTATACTAGCCTCTTGAGGCTAAGCTGAACCTTATAATGTACTTCATCAAAAATGACTTCGGCAGTGGTGTTTGGTGAAAAATCATGGGCCAATGCCCACAAAATGAAATCTTTCACCTTCATCTTATCTTCCGCAGACTTTACTCGATCTTGATTAGTCTGAGCCCTGGTGTAATAACTGTGCAACATCTTCTTTATTGGTAATTTTTTGCCTTGATATATTTCCGGCCAAGATTTTTGAAAAAGAATAATCGACTCATTGCGAAGCAAATTATTTAACTCCAACCCAGTAATTGGAAAGTTGAAATTCACCTCTACCTGATCATAAATGGCGCCTTCATCAATCCCCTTCTCAATCTCAACTAACGAAACACCACCTTTCGCTTCATTTCTAATTGTCCACATTGCATTGTCATTACCACCCCCATTTGGCAAATAACTAGGGTGTATATTGAGCCTGTGATCAGCTAATTTTAAGAGGTCATGCTTCAAAATATGCGGACTCCATAAACTTAGGATCCAGTCGTACTTATCCTCACTATCTATCAATTGTTGCTGTAGGTCTTTCATATAAAAGTCAACTTGTATATTTGACTTAACAGCAAAATCGTAAAGCTCAATATCCAGCCTAGTTGCCACTATTATTCTTCGAACAGGATATGAATGCTTCAGTAGAAATTGAACTAACTCCAACCCAACCTGCTTTCCAGCGAATATAAGCAAACCCTTGTCTTTATTCATAAAATTGTTTGATCTTATTTATTACATACATTACATCGTCATTTTTCATCTTTTCATGAATTGGGAGACATAGTATTTTATTTACAACTAATTCGGCCACGGGACAATCGGATTGAAATATCTCCTTATAGGCTGGCTGCTGATACATTACTATTGGATGCTTAATTTTTGTCTCGACCCCGTTCTTTTCAAGGAAAAGACCTAACTCATCTCTAGAGTCTGAAAGAATTGTATAGTCAAAAAAAACTGACTCCCTATTATTTTTTGAATTTATCCTTGGGCATATAACAAGTTCGCTGAGATATTCGGTATATAAACTTGCGATCTTTACTCTTGCATTGATGGACTCTTCCACATATTTTAAATTACAAATTAACAATGCAGCCTGTAGAGTATCGATCTTTGCATTAAGCGACGGATAAATACATACTTCCTTATTAATCGTACCCAAATAGCGCAATGCCTTTAGTTGCTCAAATGAAGATTTGCTATTTGTCACTACGGCACCAGCCTCACCAAACCCAGACAATACTTTCATAGGATTCATGCTAAAAGCAGCCATATCTCCAAATGATCCTGCGTATTTACCATCATAGTGCGCACCAAATGCTTGAGCAGAATCCTCAATAATTTTAAGATTGTATTTTTCCGATAGGCGAAGAATTTCGTCCATATTGCAAATTCTACCGGTGTAATGCACGGGCAATATCGCCTTTGTATAAGATGTAATTGCGGCCTCAATCAAGCAAGTATTAATATTTAGATCTTGGCCAATATCTACAAATACCGGCTTTCCTCCACCAAGATATATGGCATTTAGTGTTGCAATCCATGATAGTGGGGTTGTAATAATCTCATCATCAGGTTGTAAATTCAGGGTCCGAACTGACAAATAGAGCGCATCAGTTCCTGACGATACTCCAACACAATAATTCCTCGAGCAATACTGTGCAATTTTTTCCTCAAAGGCTTCAACCTCACCCCCCATTAGAAATTGGCCGTGATCCAGAACCCTCCCCACCACATCAAGCAGCTCCCTTTTTCTATCGGGGTCTTCAATAGCTAAGTTGCGAAATCTAACTTTATATCCTTTGCTGCTTGTCAAATTTCGCTCCCACTTTTTTACAGATATCATCAAAATAAATTTTTGCAACTTTTACATCAGTCGTCAACGGAGCCCAGTCCGCATATCGACTTTCTTGAAAGGGGCCAAGAATTGTTTCGAGTATTACGGTATGTTTTGTCAATGGAATTAGTGTATGAAATACCTTTTCACAGAGCCTTACAATAAACGGCAAACCGGAGTCGTACGATCCAATCTTGAAAAATTCATTTATATCCCCTGCCCCATCAAATTTTACAAAAATAAGCTCGCCCTCAATGACATGCCAAGACTTATCAGATGCGAGATTGATATGTGGTCGTATGTAAACTCCTCCCGAATGAGTAATTATCATTTGGTGCAGAGTATCTTCTGTACTTTTGTGTAGAAGCAATCTCCCAGAGTCTCTGTGCCCGTCTCTAACAATTCGGGATAACTTTTTGACTAAACTTTTATTCGATTTTACAATGGCTTGACTCGCAATATAAACCCCTTCTGATTTTTTATTGAAAGAGATAAGGTCCATAATTATTCAAATGTTATAAAGCCATAATCACCCGTATACCCAGCTAGCTTCATAAACCAGATCCATTCAAGCACACCAAAAAATGTATGCTGGGTAACTGCCAGTTGCACAAATTAATTCTCTCAGCATCTGTTCGGCAAAATTCTTGCATTGGATATTTTGGACCATTCCCAACTCGCTCGAGTTCCTTCAGAGCATCATAAAGCTCAGTTGAATAAATTATGTAAACAGCCTAGTGAGTATACATAATCGAACTGATTGTCTCTGAATGGCAGTGAGGTTGCTGTTCCCAACTGAATACAATCCTTAGTTTCATCTTTTGCATTTTCAACGGCATATCCAGAAATATCAATCCCTACCAATCTTCCATTAGGAAGTAACTTTTTGAATTCATACAGTAGAAACCCTTTTCCACATCCAATATATAAAATTGAAGCATTTTCCTTGATGTCGTAATATTGAATCATTGCCGTGGCAACCGAACTCCAAAACCCTGAAATATATTTATAGGCGCCATATCCGTACTTCCTTTCACCATCCAAAGATCCCTCGCAAATTCGCAGGCAACCTGAGCGAAAGCAACCTCATCATACTTAATTACTCCTTGCGAATGTAAGATTCAAGCCTAAAGCCACCCCTAAATAGTAAGCGATGTCCCCGCAGTGGTCAAGTTCCCCTCTTCACTAACATCCGCCCCGCAATTACCTAATGGTCAATGATCGCTTTTGTATGACATTCTGAGGGGTACGATCAGTGCAACAAGCAGAAACAACACAACTTCTACAGGCCATCATTGGCAGCCCCAAACATTCAGTGCGCTCTGCCAGGAGCCGCACCACGCCCACTCACGCTGCGCCGCGTGTGCGATTACTGCAGCGCAGGATTACCAATCCAACGTCTAATCAAACTCCAGTTCCGAGACCGGCTCCGCATCCGCCTGCGCACCCACAGCAGCCACCAACCTATCATGCCTGGCTTCTGCTGTTGGGTGTGCCGTCTGGTCAAACTCCAGTTCGTGAACTACCTATCCTGCTTCTAGAGCAATCAGCTGATATGCATTTACCTCTACCGGTGATGAGCGCGCGGGTGCGATTGCCTGTGCAGTTGTTGGCTCGCCGACATGCGCCAGTATCTGACGCAGCGTCGCCTGCTCTGTGATGAAGCAAATCAGGCGCACCCGCCCGCCGCACCCGCTGCACTTGAGCGTAAACACCCCGCAGATGCGCGCCAGCAACTGCGCCAGGTAATAGAACGCAGCCCTTAGCAGCGCGGCGGGTTAAAATTCCGGTGTGTTACGCAGCTTAGTAATTTGGGGCGCCCTAGGCGCTGTTTTGTTTGGGGCTCCGGCCGGCCGGCCTGCAGCGGTAGGCACCGCAGAAATTTCGGGCCCGCAGCCGGGGCTAGCATTGCGCGGGGTGGTGCTCATTCAAGGCACTGCAGATCACCCGGCTTTCGATCACTATGAAGTCAGTTTTGCGTACGAGCCCAACCTCACCGCTGATTGGTTTGCGATTGATGCAGCGGGAACTAGCGCCGTGCCGGGCGGGCAGCTGGCCAGCTGGGACACCACCCAGATTGAAGATGGCGCGTACCAGTTGCGGCGTGCTCCTCGTCCGCCGAGATGGTGCGCAATCTACTAGCCAGCGCAGCCCTCAGCGAACCTCCCACGGGAAGCTGTCGAGCCGGTGCGCGCCGTCCTTCTTAATAACGACCTGCGTCTCGAGCTTGATGCACTCCTTGCCGCCCTCCTCGCCGATCAGGCTTTCGACGCAAACCGTCATGTTCTCGGAGAACCAGCCGCCGTGCGCGTTGGCGAAGTCGGGGCGCAGCGGCACGGACGGCCATTCGTCGGCCAGTCCCACGCCGTGCAGCGCCACCGAGTAGCGGTTGCCGACATACTTCTCCGGAATTCTCCAGGATTTTTCGTTGAACTCGGCGAACGAAAGTCCGGGCTTCAACAGCGCCATGTTGTGGTTGATCTGGTCGAGTGAGGCCTCATACATCGTGCGCTGCGTGTTGGTCATGCGCGTATGCCCCACGGTCCACGAACGCGAAAGGTCGGCGCAGTAGCCGTAGGGACCGATCATGTCGGTGTCGAAGGAGAGGATGTCGCCCTCCTTGCCGAGGTGGTCGGAGCATTCTTGGAACCACGGGTTCGTGCGTTCCCCGATCGCCAGCAGGCGCGTCTCCAGCCACTCGCCACCGGAACGGATGTTTTCGAAGTGAAGTTCGGCCCAGATCTCCTGCTCGGTCTTGCCGGGCAGCGAGTGCTCGTACATGCGCGCCATGCCAGCCTCGCACACGCGGATGGTCCAGCCCATGAGCTCGAGCTCGTCGTCGCTCTTGATGCATCGCGCCATCTCGGTGAGTTCCTGGCCCTCCACAAGAGTGACACCACGACGGCGCAGCGCATCAACGCCTGCTGGCTCCAGCTTGTCGACCGCAAGGCGCATATTGCCGCCGTTGCGCTCCTTCAGTGCACTGACGACCTCGTTCGCCCACTTCTCGACGAACTCCTTCTGGCGCTCGGCAGTATACATGTAGAACCACGAGGTGCCGGGGCGGATCTCGTCGATCGTCTCAAGCCCCTTTGCCAGGTGCTCGGCGCCCCGGTACTCGAAGTCGATGGCGTGCCCGTCGGCAAACAGCATCGCGTAATGAAACGCGTTATGAGTCGCCCAAACCTGCATATTAGAGACATCGAGCGCATAGCGCACGTTGATCGGGTCGTAGAGCAGGCTCGCCGCGCAGTCCTTGCGATTCACCTGATCCACAAGGCGGCGCTTTCGGTAGCCGCGTGCCTTCACCAGCGTCTCGTGCGGGATCGGGCTCTTCAGAGATTTGTCCGCCCCTTCCTTGTTTAGGTATTCCTTCTTGCGAGCGTCCATAAACATTTTCATTGGAATATTATATACCTGAATGCGCGCGCCCTTCTAGTTGAAGAGCGGTTAACATTGCGGCCGCAGCACGGACGCCTGTCGATGTTTTCTATTTCAAAGCCGTCGCCATTGCCAGTGAGCTCCCACGTCAAATAGCTAATAGCTACCAAGATACGGAAAGGAACGTCAGGTCGCAAAGAGAGTTTTTTAATTGCCCTGACCCTACACGGGGCAAGTCTTACTTTATGCTAGCCTCCATCCACAAGTGCATAATAGCCGAAGTCCACACCAAGTAATTAATCAGAGCGGTATGACCCACACACCAAAACCATATTACAAATTTTCTTTAACACGGCATCACCAGTCACAACTTACACCGCACCCATCCAGCATCTGGACCACACCCCTGCACCAACCGCCACATGCGTTATTACTGCGGCGCATAGTCACCAGCCCATTCGCCACGCCCCACTAAATATGGGGGCGCATCGGTTGATGCGAAACTGAATGCGGTTGGAAGCCTCAAAGGTCAGCGCCAAGAGACTGGCAGTAATTATGATCCGCAACTGGAATCGGCACCTACCGACTGCTCGTCCCCACCTTGCGAGCAGCCATGCACGCAAGCGTCCATCGCGCCAGCAACAGCAGGGCACTCCCTCCCCAGGCTCAGGCGCATGAGACCTGTGAGCTTGCTGAGGACAATCACCACTAGGCCGAGCGCATAACAGCACCCACGCCTACGCGTGACGCTCGTAGGGCACCGCAACCGAGTCAGGTAGGAAGGGAGATTACGATGCCCAGTGCCTCATCTTGAGCGGCCGAAACCAACCACATGCACAAGAGATGGGACCACCCTAGCAGTGGCCTTAGTTTGAACAAGGCTAGCCCTATAAAGTGGTGATCCAGCCCTGCCAAAGGCTGCCGAGCTGCACCCGCTATTGGCACACCTCACGCCGAACGACGGTCAAGATACGATGCGCTTATATACTTTGGCCAGCGCAGTCCCCGCGGCATCGAGCTTGATTACGGCCGATTTTGTTGGACCATCTGAATAGAACGAAACGGTGGGCGCATCGGCCCGTCCTTGCTGGTTATTTCGGCGCCAGTCTTGGCCATGATGGCTGCCGTCACTGTGCCGCCCTCGTGGCCGATGCATGCCCGTAGGGCTTTGCGCAGCCGTTGGCTGGCAGCGGCGCCGTGAATCAGCCCAAAAAGGGCCAACCCGGTCAGGCATTGCCCGGCGAGGAGGGTGCCCTGCTCACGCATAACCGCTAATACACCCTGCGCCGCGTCCGTTTCCGAAGGGAGGGAGTTGGCCAACAACAAGGCAGCGCGGTTGGCCTGGTCTAGTGCGATCCAAGCATCCGCAAAAGCCTGCAGATCGTCTGCTTCCACGGCCGCAAACATGCGTGTCTGCGCGGCATAAGCGGCGTCCGCATCTAGTCGCGCGGCTGCCGCGCGCAGGGCGGCCGACCGACTGGATTCAAAATCGCTAGGGGTGCCCTCGGGCGAGCGCGGCAAGACAAACACCAGCACCCAGTCTTCGTCTTCGGACGCGTGCGCCAAGGCCGCATGGCGCAGCACCTGCGTAGCCGCCGCGGAAGGGTCGGCCGCCACCAACAGCAGACCTCCTCGGACAACGCCCCAAGCAGCCGGCTCAGCTAAAAGACCAAGGTCCCGCAGCAAAGCCACCGTGTCTACCTTGGCCTCACCGCGCACCCCCGCCAGGGCGCACGCCACCGCCATGCCCAGCGCCGGGTCCGCGCCCAGTCCCATGTGACTGGGGATAGCCCACTCGATCTCAACATCGGTTTGCCGGGTGGGCGGGCGACGCGCGGCTAAGCGGTCGGCGTAACCATAGGCGATGTGGGCACGCGGACCCACCACTGACAGCCCCTCGGAATTGAACTGGGCACGTAATTCCACCATGGGAAACTTCAAGCTCAGGCTGACCCAAGCCATAGTCGCGGAAGGGTTAGAGGAGCTGGGAGCTAGACCAAGGGGCAAGCTACATGGGGCTTTGACTTCGACGAACATACACCTCTTGAGCCGGTGGCTGGGGGGCTAAATGTGAAACCCCGGCTTGAAGTCGGGGTTGGTGATCGCCGGCCGGTGCAGTGTAAAGGCCGCGATCGGATGACGGGTGCGGCCATCGATGGCCAGATCGCTTAAAATCTGGCCCAGAAGGCTAGCGAATTTATAGGCATGACCCGCGCCACTGCACACGAGAATCTGGGGAAACCCCGGCAGGGCGTCGATGACGAAGTTACGGTCAGGCGGCATATCATATAGACAAGTCTTAGTATACAACCGCGGCCCCAAAAAGTTTGGTAGATGCTCGGCCAGCCAGGCGGCCACCCGTTCTTCCCGGGCGGAGTCGGGCTCATAGGAGCGCGTCTGCGGCGTCACCACCGGGCCGGCAGCGTCAATAGCGGCCTTGGTAGCCAACTCCCCATAGACTGGAAATCCGTAGATCACTTCGTCCCCATGGCTTATAAAAATGGGAAAGCGGCCGATAGCGAATTGGCGGAGGTGAGGCGTGGCGTAGTAAGTGACCTGCTCCTGAGTGGCGGTGATGCGCAAACTGCACCCCACCCAACCCAGCACTTGGTCGGTCCAAGCACCAGCAGTGATTATCAGCCTGCGACCGGTGAAGGTGCCGCGTTCCGTGCTCACCTCCACTCCGCCCTCAAAAGGCCGGAGGCCGGTAACCGAGCACTTATCATAAATAGTTGCGCCGTGCAACCTCGCTGTTGCGATGTGCGTGGCGTTGCCCTTGACCGCGTCCACTAGCCCGGTATCAGCCTGATAGAGTACGTCCATTGGCTGACGTAGACGAAACTGCGGAAAGCGGCGCATGCATTCCTTGCCGTCAAAGCGCTCGTAGGGGATGCAGGCCGCGTCCATAGCGGCGGCGTAGATCTCGATCTCTTGATGGTGGGGACCGTCGCGGCGGGCCAGCTCCACGCTCCCGGTCTTATGCACCACCTGCACACCGGTTTCGGCCTCCAGCACTGCCCAGGCGGCGAAAGTGTGCGGTGTGAGTCTGGTGTAATCGGCATGGTGGTAGGTCAGGCGGATTATCCGTGAGTGGTCCTGCGAGCCGCCATGGACATGGCCAAGCGGGAACTGCTCCAAGCCTAGAACCTCGGTGCCGGCGCGGCGCGCCAGCCAATAGGCGGCCCCGCTGCCCAGCCCTCCGCAGCCAAGCACGATGTACTCGAATTGTCTTCGCGTCATCGCCTGTGTTCTCGTCTCAATGATCGGTCATCATGCAATATCGTGGAAAGCGATGGTTGTTTCGCGGGATCCTTGCCATGAGCAGCAGTGTCTGACAACGACGCGGGTTGGACATTTCTCAAGTAACGGGGCAGGCGGATTAAGTGGCAGACTGCAGGTGGCTGATCGCAACATGTATCAGGCCCTCCCTCCGCCTCACACTCGGCAGGATACTACTCAGCCCTATGCCACCAAGGTCCATGCGCTTAGCATCAATCACATCAAACGCTTCCGGCCCGGGGGCAAGACACGCTTCGAAAGCGCCTGTTGAATCCCGACAAACACTGAGGTCTTGGTGGTTTTTGCCAGCACTGCTACTGACTTGTTTTGGTCGCAAGCGTCTCGCGCAGGTCCACCAGCTCCTGACCAGGGATGCTTGTGAGCGCAGCAGTCAACTCCTCCCTAGAGCAGTGCCGCACCTTTAAGATAATATCCCAGGAGCCAGATTGGCGAGGCGAGCGCACACTACCCATTGCCATGATGCCCCAGTTGCGGTCGCCGATCACACGCGCCACCTTGCGGAATTCACCCAGCCGGTCGGGGACGCGCATCACCGCGCGCCACCCGGCGTCGATCGCACCCAACAGGTTCTGCAGTTCCACAAGTAGATCGGTGTCGGTGATTATGCCGATTACAGCATCCCCGCCGGGCTCCACCACCACCAGCCCGGTTAACTTGTTCTGAATTAGCAGTTGCGCCGCCTCCTCTAGTGTGGCATCAGGTTGGGTGGTGTGAAGGTCTGCGCCAGTCAGCATCATCTGCCTCACGGTGAGGTCCGAGAGGAAACGGGTGATCTCCCACACATTCAAGCTGGCCAGCCGCTCCACCGGAACCGCCAGCCGCGCGTGAGTCACCAAGCCGAGCAGGCACTTGCCATTCCCTACCACCGGCAGGTGGCGGATGTTGTTTTCGGTCATCAGCTTTTGAGCATCCACTACCCGCATAGCCGGCTCGACCAAAATCGGATGGGGCGTCATGTAATCTCTAACTATCATGAAGTACCTCCGTCGGGTTTGGGGTTTGCACCACCGGCTCGAGCGTACGCAAGGTTTGAATCGGGATGTGGCAGAGAATCTGATGGCCGCCCTCGCCAGACTGATAATGCGGGGTTTCTGTCTCACAGATCCGGCCGCCATCGGGTAGGAGCTGGCGCCGCGGACAGCGGGTGTGAAAACGGCAGCCGCTTGGCGGGTGTAGTGAGCTGGGCACCGTACCATCAAGCCGGATATGGGCCTGCGCCGCCGTCGGATCGGGAATGGGCACAGCCGCCAGCAAGGACTCGGTATACGGGTGATAGGGGGGGGTGTAGATAGCGTCCGCCGGGCCAATCTCGACGATCTGACCTAAGTACATCACCGCCACATAATCCGAGAGGAAGCGCACAACACTTAAATCGTGCGAGATAAAGATCATAGTGGTGCCGCGCTGGTTTTGGATCTCCATCAGAAGGTTGAGCACAGCCGCCTGCACGGAGACATCCAGCGCGGAGACCGGCTCATCTGCCAGCACTAGGTCGGGCCGGCCCGCAAAGGCGCGGGCTATGCCCACCCGCTGTTGCTCGCCGCCACTCAGTTGACGTGGCAGGCGACCGTAGTAGTGCTCATCCAACTTGACAGCGCGCAATAGCTGCACCACTTCACCGCGGATCTTTTCTGACGGCACCACCTTAAAACGGCGCAGAGGACGTTCGATTTGCAGTCCCACGCTGTAGCTTGGGTTTAGTGTGGAATCCGGATTTTGAAAGACCATCTGCAACTCTTTGATGAGCTCCAGCCCGCGCCGGCTGAGTTTGCGGCTGATGTCAAAGCCCATAAAATGCATTTTGCCACCGGTGGTGTCTTCAAGGCCGATCAGCGTCTTCAATAGCGTGCTCTTTCCACATCCGGATTCGCCGACCACTGACAAGGTGAGGCCTTTTGGGACGCTAAAGCTCACACCATCCACCGCCTTGACATACTCGCGCTTGGCCAAACCCACCAGGCTGAGCACCGAACTGCTGGTGTGGCGGTAGTATGTCTGGAGCTTCTCCACTGTGAGGATGTCCTCGCCGCCGAGAACAGGTGCAGCCAGCGGCTGCAAATCGGTTAGGTCCGCGGGTGGCCGCCACTGGGAGGCGTCGATCTCTTCAGAAAACAGGCAGCGGGTGGTGTGGCCGATGGCCAGCGGGCGGATAGCAGGCCGCGCTTTGCGGCAGACATCGCGCCCGTAATCACAGCGCGGCTCAAAAACGCATCCCGGCGGCAGGAGGTTGGGCGGCGGCACCCGCCCGGGGATAGGGTAGAGCACGCTGCTGGATTTGGTGCGGCCCAGCCGAGGCAGACAGCGGATCAGCCCTTGCGTGTACGGGTGGCGCGGGTTGGCGAAGATCTCCTCGGTGGGCGCCAGCTCCACTATCTCGCCCGCGTACATTACGCCGATGTGGTCGCACACGCGTGCCATCACGCCAAGGTTGTGGCTAATAAATAAAATGGCTGTGTCGAAGTCCCGCCGCAGATCGCTCACCAGGTCAAGCACCGCAGCCTCCACGGTCACATCCAAGGCGGTGGTCGGCTCGTCCATTACAAGCAGCGCCGGGTTGTTGAGCATGGCCATTGCAATGATCACGCGCTGTTGCTGGCCGCCGGAGATCTGGTGGGGAAAGCGGTCCATTACCTTCTCCGGATCCGGCATATATACGCGGCGGAGCATCTCCGCACAGCGCTGGCGCGCCACAATCTCCGAGGCGCCGCGGTGCACGGTAAGCACCTCGGTCATCTGCTTGCCAACGCGCAAGACCGGGTTGAGCGAAGTCATCGGGTCTTGGTAAACCATGGAGATCTGATCGCCGCGCAGCTTGCGTAGCTGAGCCGGCGAGCGCCCCACCAGCGCCTGGCCCTGGAAGACGATATCGCCCTTCACGATTTTGCCGTTGCGACCGAGGTAGTTTACAAGTCCATAGGCCACTGTAGTCTTGCCACAGCCGGATTCGCCCACAAGGCCAAGGGTCTCGCCGCGGTGGATGTCAAAGCTGACATCGCGCACGGCGGGCACCTCGCCCTCACGTGTTTGATAGGAAATGGCCAGATCTTTAACCGAGATAACCGGCTGGCCCATTTTAGCCAAGGATCGCTTCATAAGGTCCTCTGAGAAAGTTTACTGTTAAGTGTCATGGGGGGGCCTGCTATCACACCGTCTTCCACCGCGAGACCTTACACGAGATCCCCGCCAATCACCTATACCGCTGCAGTTCCTCATTCAGCCCATCCGCTATCAGGTTGAAGCCCACCACCATCATGGCCGTAGCCACCGAACCCCCTAGCGCCCCCCAAGGATGGCCAGACATAATGAAGGCTCTGCCGCCATTGACGATACTACCCCAATCCGGCGAGGGCGGCGGGAGGCCAAGCCCCAAAAAGCCGAGTGTACCGATGGCAAAGACAGCATAGCCCACGCGGAGCATGGCGTCCACTATGATTGGCCCACGTGCGTTTGGCAGAATCTCCACAAACATGATAAACCACGGACTCTCGCCGCGCGTCTCGGCGGCGGCCACATAGTCGCGTGTCTTGATGTCCAGCGACAGGCTGCGCACCAGCCGGGCAATGCCTGGCAGTCCGCCCACTGTGATGGCGATCACCACGTTAATGGGCGAGGGTCCAAGCGCCGCGATGATCACCAAGTACAACAGAATGTTCGGGAAAGCCAGCATGGCGTCAAGCATACGCATGGTGATCTCATCCACCAACCCGCCGTAATAGCCGGCTACCACCCCCAGCATGCCGCCCAACAACACAGCTAGGAGCACGCTAGCCGGTGCGAGGGTGAGGATCGTGCGGGTACCATGCGCCAGCCGCGCCCACAGGTCGCGGCCGTTGCGGTCGGTGCCTAGCCAATGCTCACCAGAAGGCTGGGCCAGCACCGGCCCGTCAAACTGCTCAAATGGCGAATAGCGGGCTAGCCAGGGGGTTGTCTCGAACTTTTCATCCCCGGCCCAACAGCGCGGCTTGATAATGCAATCATCAGCAAATATCCCCACGATCACCCAGAACATGACAAGCGAAAGCCCAAAGATGGCCGGCCGCGAGCGCCCCACCAGCGCCGCCATTTCCCGCATCTGGCGGAAGAAGGTGGCGAGCCGCGGGGGCGCGGCGGGCATTTGGTATTGATCAATCACGGCCACACAACTCTTTGTTCCCAGATCCAATTATGTATAGCGGATGCGTGGGTTCAGGAAAGTGTAGATGATATCGGCGAACAGCTGACTGACCACCGCGATGACAACCAACACCATGGTCACTGCTTCCACTGCAAAGACATCTTTAAAAAGCGCCGCCTCCAGCGCGTACCGCCCCAGCCCCGGATAGCCAAACACCGACTCCACCACCACCAACCCGCCCACCAGCCAGTTAATGTGAAGCATGATCATTGTGATGGGCGCCATGAGCGCGTTGCGCAGAGCGTGGCGCACCACAATCTGAAACTGCGGCAGGCCCTTGAGCACCGCCGTGCGAATGTAGTGGGTGCGCATCACTTCCACCATACTGGCACGGGTAATCCGCAGGACATAACCCAGCTCCGCCAATGTGAGGGTAAGGATGGGCAGGATCAGCATCTTCGGGTTCTGAAATATAGAGTCTTCGGTGGTGAGCACCACCGCGCCGGGGAACCATTTGAGCCAGCTGGAAAAGATCACAATCGCGAAGATGCCGCTTGCGAACTCTGGGGTGGCGGTAGCAACCAGGCTGCCGATCGAAAGCACTCTGTCCACCAGTTTGCCCTCGTTGAGCCCGGCCAGCAGGCCCAGTGCGAGCGAAATCGGCATAATCACTGCAAAGGAGAGGCCAGCTAAATACGCGCTATTTACCAGCCGCCGAGTGAGAGTCTCCGCCACTGGCCGGCGGGTGAGAAAGGACACTCCCGGGTCGCCGCGCACCAAGCCATACTGCAGGGGAATGTAACTGCGGGGGGCGCCCGCCGCGGAGTTCCAGTTGGCTTTGGTGAGCGTCCATGAGCGCAGGTCCTCACCCCGTACCCACATCGCTCCACGGCCGGCAGGGTCCACCCCCCAGAACACTTGTATGCCCTCGGCGTTTGTCTGCCAGACCTCACTGCCCAAAAGCGTCTCGGCCAACAGACCATCAGGCTGACGGGTCACCTTAGTCATGATCTCGCCATCCGAGGAGTAGGTCTGAAAATAGCTGCCGTCGGTGTCCACGATCCACCACGTGTACCGGTCGCTGCTGGGGTCATACAGGCGCACCACTGGCCGACCAATCAATTGCGCCACCTGCCAGTCGCTGCCAAGTACCCAGCGGAGATAGCGGGTAGCAGCAGGTTGATCAAGGCCATTTTGCGCATTGAACGAATCCTTTTGCGCAGGGGTGATGGTGTTGCCTAAGGTGTTGATGGCGATATCTGCTGGGACCAGTTCCGAGACCCCAAAGATTACCAATGAGACGAAAAACAGGGTAACCAACAAAAGTGAAGTGCGGCGTACCAGAAATTTAATCATGTCAACCCACTCCCCATTTGGGCGCGGTACCACACCACGCGCACCCTCTCAGCGAGGGCGCGCGTGTGAATGGTTCGACCGACTGGAAGATGCGGCTAGCGCACCGTGGGACCAAGCTGCGTCAGCAAGCACTCGGCGGCTGCAACTATGTGAACGAATTCTTGTCCGGATCGAGCCATGCCTCGTTAGTCAGCCTGTAGCCGGTGGGATGCGCGCCGACGTTTTGGACCGCCTTGTTGTAAACAGCCCAGACCTTTTGCCAGTACGCGATGGCGACCGAGCCACGCTCCTGCTGAATCCGCTGGAGGTCCTTCATCACCGCACGCCGGGCTTCATTATCAGCGACGCTCTGGGCCTTGGCCAGAAGGGCACTAAATTCCTCATCTACCCAGCGGGTCTCGTTCCACGGTACGGGCTTGCCACTTGAGTCAGCTATGTAGGCCAGCGGCAAAAGCATGACGCCAATCGGACGGTGGGTCCAAGGGGTGACACCGGCCGGCGTTTCGGTCCACACATCCCAGTACGCCGACGCTGGCATACTCTCGATCTCGACGGTGAGGCCAGCAGGCTTGGCGTCTTCCTTGAGCGTCTCAATGTAAGAGACCACGTCCTTCCAGTCAGTGCCGACTGAGATCTTGACAGTCAAACCATCCGGATAGCCTGCCTCGGCCAGCAGTTTCTTAGCCCCTTCGGGGTCGTACTTGGGCGATTCCATAGGTGCATAGTCCGGCTGGACTGGAGCGACGTGGTGGTCTTGCCCCTCATCCGCCTCGCCAAAGTAAGCCACGTTTACGATCTTCTTGCGGTCCTGACACATCTTCAGCGCAGAACGGACGCGGTTATCAGTCCACGGATCCACATCCACACGCATGCGCAAAACCCTAGTCTGGGCCGTCTGAGCGGCGTAGACAACCATGCGATCGTCGGTCATGAGGTTTTGGGCGTCCGTGGGACCCGGGTGAACCAAGTGGATCGCCCCGCTCTGCAGAGCCGCGATGTAAGGGGTGCTGTCAACTCCAAGGTCTACAAACTCCACCGCATCCAGGTATGGCAATGGTTTGCCGTCTTCGCCGTTCTGCCAATAGCCCTCGCGCTTCTCCACTCGCGCACCTTCACCCACCTTATACTTAACAAGCTTAAACGGACCCGTGCCGGCATTCTTGGAGGTGGTGACGTCACCATCAAAGCTCGGGTGCAAGATCTGGGCAGGGTAGTGAAAAAGGTTTTCGGCCACGTCCACTTTGGGCCTATTCATCTTCAAGACAACAGTATGGTCGTCTTTAACTTGAACATTGTCTATCGTGAGGATGCCCTCAAATAAACCGAGGACCGAGGAGCCAGTGTCCGGATTTAGCCAACTTGCGAAGTTGTACTTGACGTGGTCGGCAACCAGCTCATCGCCATTGGACCACTTAATGCCCTTGCGGAGGGTTAGCGTCCACTCGGTAGCATCATCGTTGGCCGCCCACTTGTCCAGTAGGTACGGCCGGGTGATATTGCTGTTATCGGTGAAGGTTAGGTACTCGAAGTTAGTGCGTAGCACATCCGAGCCCTCTGTCCACGACATACGAGCAGGGTGATCTACCGCCTGCAGACCCAGGCCAACCTTGAGAACACCACCGCGTTTGATTGTGGCAACGGCGGGGGCAGCTGTGGGCGCGGCTGGCGCGGATGTGGCTGGAGCAGAGGTTGGCGCTGCCGGCGCGGATGTGGCCGGGGCAGAGGCTGGCGCGGCCGGCGCGGGCGCACCGCAGGCGGCCAACACCAATGCGCTGGTGGCGCCCACGCCCATCAGCGAGGCTAGTCGCAAAAACTCCCAGCGACTTATACGGCCGTCAAAAAGTTGCTCTTGGGCCTTCCTGACGAACGGGTGGATATGCTCTTGGTTGGGATCCATAAGTTTTTATTCCTCCTAAAGATTGGTAAATTGAAAAGTGCAACAATTACTGGGGGATAGATGAGGGCGCGGATAAGGCTTCTCCTTGAGGCGGGGCGTAGGCAGCCTCGGTATTTTGAAACATCAACCTTTCCCACAGCGACGGGGCGGGACCAAAATGATAATCTCTCGCGCAGAATATGGGAATTTTTCAACTTGCGCGATCATTAACACATATGCTAATCGAAGTTCATAGGCTTGTCAAGTTCTGGAGCACAGACCGGTTTGAGGATTGTTAGCCCTTAGTAGGCCGCCGCCGCCGTTTCCCAAGCTGGGGCGGCGCCCGCCGACAGCTGGCCAGTCTCAGAATCAATGGTGATACAGTTCACACGCCCAAAATACAGACTACCTGGCCGGTCAATCTGCTTCACCACGGTATGGCCACGCGCGGTGAGTTGGTCGATCACCGCGGGTGGAATGCGCTCATCCACAAAAGTTTCCTGTCCCTGGCAGTACACACGCGGAGCATCCGCCGCCTGCTGGGCGCACATGCCAAACTCCAGCACATTGAGCGCGGTGTGTACAGTACCGCTCAAGATGCGGTAGCCACCCGAGCCGCAGCTGCCAAAGCGGGCTTTGCCTTCACGCGCCATGGCCAGCACCGGCGCGCCAAAAATCGGCATCTTACCGGGAGCTATGGCGTTGAGCTGATCGGGCCGTGGGTCGAAGTTTTGCATGGCATTGTTCAGAAATACGCCAGCCTCCGGAACGTACACGTGGCTGCCAAACGCGCCGGTAAGGCTGGTGCAGATAGTAACAAGATTGCCGGCGCGGTCCGCCGCGGCCATCTGCGTAGTGCCGCCGACGCCGCCCAATGAGGGTCGCTCGGGCATGCGCTCGGGAGCGAGCGCCGGGTCATCATACGGCCACGGGTTGGCCGAGGCGATGGGCCGCGGCGCCGCCTGGTCCAACCGCAGACCGCCCGCGCGCAAGGCACCAAAGGCCGGGCTCGAAAGGCCAGCCACCGGGCTGCGCACAAAGTCTGGGTCGCCGTAATACTGCATGTTGTCAGCAAAAGCAAGGCCAAAGGCTTCAGCCACCAGGTGCCGATACTCCACGCTATCCGGGCCATAGTCGGCAAGTCCAAACTGTTGGAGGATGTTAAAAACCTCATAACCCACCGGGTCGAATCCGGTGATGTACTCATGGCCGCGATAACGGGACGGCTTCTCGCGTAGGATCCTAGGGCGGTAAGCCGCGAGGTCCGCGGCGGTTAGGATCCCGCCATGCCCGATCACATAGCGCTCGATGGCCTCGGCGACTGGGCCAGCGTAGAAGCCGGCTGCGCCAAACTGGGCGATACGCCGCAGTGTGCGGCTCAGTGCCGAAAAATCCAGACGCGCCGCCTTGCTCCACGCAGACTCATACGACGGCACTTGCCCGCGCGGCATTAAGATTGCGGCGGTATCCGGTAGGATTTGCAAGGATGCCTGCAGTTGGGCGATTGTGAGGGCCAATTTCCAATCCACGGGCAGGCCGGACTCTGCAATCTCGATGGCGGGGGCGACAACTTCGGCCAAGGGTAGACGGCCAAACTGCGCGTGCGCGGTGCATAAGCCCGCCACGGCGCCCGGAACCGCGATGGCCAGAAAGCCCTGCTCCGCCCGCCGGCCCTTGGTATGTGGGTGACCGTAGTACTGCGCCGGCACGTCTTCATCTAATTCAAACATATCCGGCCGGGCGGCGCTGGGGGCGCGCACATATGCGTCAATGGTAGTGAACTGTCTCTGCTCCGCCCAGTAAATGGAAAGCCGTGCGTAGCCCCCCACCCCGCAGTTGCTCGGTTCGCACACAAAGCCCGCAAATGCTGCAGCCACAGCGCCATCCACCGCGTTGCCTCCTTGTTGCATCACACGCAGGCCGGCTTCAGCCTGCAAGGGGTGTCCGCCGGCTACCACACCATTCTCCCCAGTGACCTCGGACTGAGTTGTGATCATCTGTGAACGGATCATTTGAAATCCTCCGAGTGTGTCTGTCTAGCTCATCTTCACACTCGCATTATAGGCGTTGACCCCGCACTGGGCAATATCCGCTCGGCGCTTTCCTTCACCCCATAAGTGGTCTCATGGCTACACGCCACAGTTGTGACATTCGCAGAGAGGTTTGATAAACCCTTTAAGCTGAATTTACACAACTAAACTCAAACGGCACTAACCGTCGGACATTCGCCGCAACATACCAACGTCTGGACCACATAGACCAGCGCTGCGCCGCATGTGCCATTTTTGCAGTTCAGACTTACCACCTCAATTTGCAATCAAATTCCGGTGCTGGGAGCGGCTCTGCACCCGTACCTGCAGCATGCAACAGCTGATTACGGGCGGCTGCGTTGGTCAAGGGTAACGTCTGGTCAAACTCAAGCTCTTGAATTATCTCAAAGACCTTTTCTGGCGATACCGTCGAACGCGCAAATTTAGTCCCCGCCGAGCGTGAGCACGCTTGTGCGCTTGCCACAGCCTTAGCGGGCTTGCCACAATGTCCCCAAACCTGCCGCACCGTCGCGGGCCCTGTGATGAACCCACTACGGCACACCCGTCAGCTAGACCCGCCGCACTTTTGCGAAAACACTTCTAAGATTATTTGTAACTGTTTAGCGAGTAAATTCGAAATCCTTTCCACGCGCGAACACTACCTTAGACACCGCGCTATTCGAACGCCAACTTAGGCAGATCTGCATCCAACTCTTGCCTCGCGTACAAATAGAACACTTGTTTGGTATTCTGAGAAGCCACCCGCACACCAATCACAAATTTACAAAACTTCTACAAAAAAGTTTTATCTATAGAAGCAGCCCCGATAATACGCCAGCATCTTTTGCACACCTTTCCACGCTCCGCCCTCTGAAAAATTTCAGCAACTCTGGACCAAGCAGCCCGTAGTCTATCTCTGGTTGGCCCCTGAGTGTGGTCCGCGTGCCGGTCAGGGCTCGCCGTCGCCGATCAAGGTGCGCCGCGTAGAGATGTAGGCCTCGAGCTCCTCGCGCACGGAGGAGTCCATCGGGGGTTGTTCGTACTCGGCGAGCGCGCGCTTCCACACCTGCGTGGCGCGAGCCGTGGCATCGTGAGCGCCGGCCAGCTGCCAGTTCTCAAAATTCTCCCAGTTGGCAAGCAGCGGACGATAGAAGGCAGTCTCGTAGCGCGCAAGCGTGTGGGCATCGCCGAAAAAGTGACCGCCGCTAGGCACGCGCGCAATGGCGTCCAATCCGAGTTCCGCATCGTCCACCACGATGGGCTTCAGGAACTCGGCCATCATCTGCAGCATCTCGACGTCCATCACCAGCTTTTCAAAGGAAGCGGTGAGCCCGCCTTCCTGCCAGCCTGCAGCGTGGTACACGAGGTTCGCGCCGCCAAGCACCGCGCCCCAGAGCGACATCTGCGTCTCCCACGCACCCTGCGCATCGGCACAGTTCGAAGCACTGGCATTGGAGCTGCGGTAGGGCAGGCGGTAGCGGCGCGCGAGCTGGCCGCTCGCCACATTTGCTTTTGCGTTCTCGGGCGTGCCGAAGGCGGGCGCGCCGCTGCGCATGTCGACGTTAGAGGTAAATGCACCATACATTACCGGCGCGCCAGCACGCACGGCTTGCGCCAGCACAACGCCGAAGAGCGCCTCAGCGTTCTGCTGCGCGAGCGCGGCGGCGAGGCTCACCGGCGTCATCGCGCCCATCAACGTGAAAGGCGTGATCACCACCGGCTGGCCGTGCGACGCCATAGCCATCAGTCCCTCCGCCATCGCCTCGTCAAAGCGGCGCGGACTGTTCACCGAGATGATCGTTATCACGCCGGGGCTTGCGGCCATTTCCTCCAGCGTTATCCCGCGCGCGATTGCCATCATGCGGACCCCGTCAATGGCACGACCCGCGCCGATCGCGGTGCAGTGGAAGGCGCGGTCGGAGTACAGCAGGTTGGCAAGGTAGGTATCCAGATGCCGTGAATTGGCAGGCAGCTCCACGGGCGCACAGACCTGGTTCCCGATGACGTGGATCACGTTAAAGTGCTGCGCGAGGCGAATGAAATCGCAGTAATCGCGATAGTTGCCCGCGCGGCGGCCACGCTCGCAGTCGTGCACGTTCGGCGGCCCTGCCACCAGCCCGAAAACGAGGTGGTTGCCGCCCAGCTTCACACGATGCGCTGGGTTGCGCGGCGTGAGAGCGAAGGAGGCGGGTGCAGTGGTGAGCGCGCGCGTCACCAGTTCCGCGTCCATGAGCACCAGCCCGCTCGCCTCGTCTACCTCCGCGCCGAAGTTGCGGAGCAGGGCGCGCCCCGTTGCCGACATCAGCTCGATGCCGATTTCGGACAGAATGCGCAGCGATGCGGTGTGGATTGCCTCCACTTGGTCCGCGGATAGTATTGCCATCGGCGCGTAGGGCTGGCGCAGATCCGCCCACGGCAATTGCGGCAGGCCGCCTGCCTGACGTCGGGGGCGTGCATTGTCTCGACGGCGAGGCAGATCAGTGCTCATGATGTTTGCTCAAAGTGGCGCGAGACGATCGACCGCGCGTAGGGTTACGAGCGGGTGAGCGCGGTGCCCATTTGGGGCCGCCTCCGCGCTTCTCACGCTAGTGGGAGGTGGTGACACGCTGCTTCTTCACCGGGGCCAGCGCTAGGTCGACGAACGCACGGGCGTCGGCCTTGGCGCCGTCCATCTGCAGCGCCCGCTCCAAGATCTTCTCGGTGCGGGCGCGGCCGAGGACCGGCTCGGTGGTCAGGCGGTACTTCTCGATGATGCCGACCGACCCGAGCGGGCGGTCGGGATGGCCCAGTGCCTCGGTAAGCTCCGAGCGCAGCACGCAGCCGTCCTTGGTGGTGAGCGCCACGCGGGCGATGCGGCGGGCCGGGAACTCGGCGGTCAGTGACAGGTCCTCGGTCAGCTTCATGCCGCGGGCCAGTTTGAGGACTCGCGGGTCCTTGAGGCCGGCGCCGTCGACCTCGCGGGCGGTGACCTTGCCGTGGACGATCGCCGCGGCGACTGGGAACGGGAGGCTGTACTGCGCCTCCTCGGTCGTCTTCGGCGTCCGCGTCGCCAGGCGCACGGCATTGTGGAAGGTCGAGACCTCGACCTCCGCCACCTCCGAGCCGTCGATCCCGTGTTTCTTCAGGAGGCCAAGGCTGGCGGTGATCGCCGGCTGGGCCCATTGGCAGACCGGGTAGGGCTTGAAGTACATCTCCCTGATCCGCCAGCGCTTGCCGAGGTCGGCCCAGAGGTCGGCGACATTCTCGCCTTCGGCGATAAGGGCGGGGGCGCCGGTGAAGCCGTCGCGTGCTAGCAGGGCGGCGCTGACCCCGACCATGGCGCCCCAGCCGGAGCCGTCCTTTACCATGGTCGGGTAGTCAATGCAGCGCATCCTCTGGCTGCGGGGGCCATGATACTCGGCGATGCCGAGCGCCTCCCGGGTCAGCACCGGCGAGAGCTTGAGCCAACGCGCCATCACTGCGGCCGCGCCCAAAGCGTTCCACGAGCCGGAGGTGTGATAGTCGGCGCAGGTCCGGTGGGTGGAGATGCCCGCGCGGATGGCGATCTCGTAGCCCAGCACTAGGCTGGTCAGGAACTCGCGGCCGGAGATCGTTGCGACCGGGTCGGCCACGGCCAGCAGCGTCGGCAGGATGGCGACTCCGGCATGGCCCTTGGTCAGCGCATGGCCGTCATGGGAGTCGAAGGCGTCGATGGTGATGCCGCCGGTCATGGCCGCGCCGGCCGGGCCGGCGCGGCGGCCGTCCAGCATCATGCGCACGCCCTTGCGCCCGCCGCCGAAGGTCTCGACGGCGTGGTTGCGGATGATCCGAGACATCGCGGTCTCGCTGCCCGCCGCCGCCGCGCCCATCAAGTCGACCAGACAGAGCTTGGCCTGCTCGACCACGTCCTTTGGGATGTCGCCAAAGCGGAGCTTGTGGGTGAAGGCGACGGCGGGGCTGGTGATGGGTCAGCTCCAGGGAAAGGGGCTGTTGGACACCGGGTGCAGCCTGCCCTCCGGAAAGCGCGAGATCCGGAACGGCTCGAGCAGTCGGTTCTTCTGGCCGCTGACGATCTCGCCGGCGGCGAGCTTGCCGACGGCTATCATCTTGTAGCCGTGGTTGGAGTCGGCCAACACATAAACATTGTCGCGGAAGACGTCGAAGACCGGGAAGCTGTCGGGGGTGAAGCACCCTAGGCCCCCCGACGGCTCGTGCTTCCACTTATGCGCCTGGCCGGAGTAACGCTTCTGGCAAAAGGCGAGCGCCGAGGTAAACATGTGCGCAAAGTTCTTGTCGACGATAAACTCAGGCGATTCAGGGCCATAGGGGTCGATCTTCACCTTGTCCACCAGGGTCTCGACCTTGTACGGCATGGCCCCGCCCTGGATGCCGTTGAAGTTGAAATCGGGCTTGTAATAGATGCCCCAAAGCTTGTCGGTAATCAGCTCGCCCGTCTCGTCGGAATGCAGCGGCGCGTCAGTGTCGACATGCATCACCGGGCCCATCCTGCCGTCGTTCATCAGCCCGTATTTGGGATCGACGCCGAGCGTGCCTTCCTCTAGGCACCAATAGGTCCACATGCCCACGCCCTTGTGGGTCTTGCCGTCGCGACCCTTGATGTCGACGGTCTTCGGGAGCTCCAGCATGTTCCAGATCTGGTTGATCCAGGGGCCGACGCCGACCACCACATAGTCGCAGCCGATGGTGCCGCGGTCGGTCTCGACGCCAGTGACACCCTTCGAGCCGGAGGCGAATTTGAAGCCGTTCACCTTGACCGGGGAGACGATGCTCACGCCTTTGGTCTCGGCCTTCTTGGCGAGGCCCATCATGGACGCCCGGTTGTTGGCGTAACCGCCCTTCTTCTCGTGCAGCACCGAGGTGATACCCTTGGCCTGCCAATCATCGAACAGACCCTTCATGTACCGAGTACAGTCAGCATCGCCCTCAATGAAAACAGACTCGTAGCCGATGTCCTTCTGCTGCCTGGCGATCTGGCCGACATTCTCGTGCATCACCTCAGGTGAGATTTGCATGTAGCCAACGGCGTGGTAGCTGTAGGCCTTGGGGTCGCTCTCCCAGACCGCGACGCATTCGGCCATCAGCTCGCGCATCGCAGGCTGGAAGTAGTTGTTGCGGATCACCCCGCAGGCGATGCCCGATGCACCGGCGGCGACGCCGGTCTTGTCCAGGATGACGATGTCCTTGCCGGAACCTTTGCCGGTCGCCTCGAGCTTGTCGGCCAGGTGATAGGCGGTGCTGAGGCCGTGGACGCCGGCGCCGATGACGACATATTTCGCATGAGTGGGAAGGGTCATGTAACTCCTATGATACAGTCTTTCAGTCGCGCTAGGCAGGCGATCCGTACGTAGGCTGCGATACTGCCAATCCTTGATTTGCTACTATTTTCACAGGGCGGCAACCCCGCCGCCGTAGGCATCGCTGGCCGGGACCAGACTGCCATCCGGTGCGCGCCACACCGCCGACGGTCGGCCGAAGGGCATCCGGATGCCGGCATCGTCGATAAGGCGGATCGGATGCCCGAGCCCGCGGAGGTGG
>SXGR01636552.1_pt1 | contig 26612 bp, 21 predicted proteins | sample 3174711 | NCBI WGS metagenome assembly SXGR01 (sample SAMN11356860, study PRJNA531348) | freshwater metagenome | isolation source: freshwater sample F1-60 | place: China: Fuxian Lake, Yuxi | collected 2017-12-25
AATGTTGATCAATATGCCTACTGTCGTTTCATAGGAGGTATTGGCTTGGCAGGGGAACTGGGTGCAGGGATCACGCTTGTTTCAGAGATGCTTCCTAAAAATAAAAGAGGCATTGGCACTTCCATGGTTGCAGGCATTGGTTTGTTTGGTGCGGTGTTTGCTTATTTCACATTTAAGTATACCGATGATTGGCGTTTGTGTTATCAAATAGGAGGTGTACTTGGATTTTTACTTTTGATATTACGTGTTAAAGTAGCGGAGTCGTTTATGTTTGAATCAGTCATGTTGTCAAAGTTAGCTAAAGGCAATTTTTTTATGTTTTTTCAAAATAAGAAAAGATTTGTAAAATATATTACAGCTATTTTAATAGGACTTCCTACTTGGTTTGTGATTGGTGTATTAATTAACTATAGTAATAAATTTGCTAGTTCCTTGTATGGAATTAATTTAATTGATTCAGGGAGATCAATTATGCTAGCTTATGTAGGTATTGCTACTGGTGATTTGTTAATTGGCTATGTGAGTCAATATTTTAAAAGTCGAAAAAAGGCTTTGCTGCTTTTTTATATTTTAAACATTATCGGAATGATATTGTTTTTCAGTCCATTTAATAACAATGATGGCCGAATGTACCTTATATGTGCTTTTTTGGGCTTTAGTACTGGCTACTGGGCTATCTTTAATCAAATGGCAGCCGAACAGTTTGGTACTAATTTGCGTGCCACTGCTGCAACGACCATACCCAATATGGTACGCGGCGCTTTACCCTTAATTAATTTTTTATTCTTAGATATATTACAAAAAAAATTAGGTTGGGATATTTTGCAAAGTGGCATGTTAACGGGATCTATAGTAATGGTGATTACCTTAATTGCTTATTTCTTTACGGAAGAAACTTATCATAAGGATTTGGATTATATGGAACACGACAATCCACTTCCTTAGTTTTAAACCTGTATGCGTTTATTATTTATTCGTTTTTCGTCCATTGGGGACATTGTATTAACTACACCGGTGATACGTTGTGTAAAACAACAAATTCCCGGGGTTGAAATACATTTTTTGACCAAGCTTTCCATGAAGGAAGTGACTGAAGCGAATCCGTATATTGATCATTTTCATTATTTGGATCAAGATATTAATGCCCTTATTCCAATTTTAAAAAAGCAGTCCTTTGATGCAGTGATTGATTTGCATCACAATCAACGTACTTGGAGAATAAAGCGGGCGTTGGGGGTAAAAGCCTTTAGCTATAAAAAATTAAGTATTCAGAAAATCATTCTCACTACTTTGGGTATTGATTTACTCAAAAAAGAACATATCACGAAGCGTTATATGGATACAGTTACATCATTGGGCGTTATGGATGATGGAAAGGGGTTGGATTATTTTATTCCACTTCATACCAAATCTGTCATCGATGATTTACCTGAGAATTTTAAATCAGGTTATGTTGGTTTGGTGATTGGCGCTTCGTACTTTAATAAAAAATTACCGTTTGAAAAATTAAGCATCTTAATAGCATCCATTCATTTGCCTATTGTGTTAATCGGCGGTCCAGACGACAAGGAAGTGGGCGTTGCCTTGCAGCAAAATTTTGGGAATCGCGTTTTTAATGCATGCGGGACTTATTGCATTAATGAATCAGCGCTTTTTGTGAAGCATGCCCAATATGTTGTTTCACATGACACTGGTTTTTTACATATTGCATGTGCCTTTAATAAACCAACGGTGACAATATGGGGAGCTACTACGCCTGCATTACAGTTTTCGGCTTTGTATCCTACAAATTCTGATAGCCCTCGCTTTGATGCAATCGTACCCAATTTAAAATGCCAACCTTGTGCAAAGCAAGGATCCAATCATTGTCCCAAAGGGCACTTTAATTGCATGCAACTTCAAAATACTGATTTGATTGCAGCGAAAGTAAATGCTATTCAATAACATACGCGCATAAATACCTATTTCTCGCCTCATCGCTGCAGGAACAGATATTCGTCTCGAAATAGTATTTACGCGCTATTTGTAAATTATTCAGACACATAAATACCTATTTCTCGCCTCATCGCTGCAGGAACAGATATTCGTCTCGAAATAGTATTTACGCGCTATTTGTAAATTATTCAGACACATAAACACCTATTTCTCGTCTCTTCCATTATTTATCGTGCATAAAAAAGCCTTCCACCAGTTATCGGAGGAAGGCTTTTAATTAATTCTTGAACTATTATAAAGTTTTCAAAACGTCGTTCATGTTACGCACAGCGTCTGCGCTTTTGTTGAATGCTGCTTGTTCGTCTGCAGATAAATCCATGGCAATAATCTTTTCCCATCCATTCTTTCCAATCACTACAGGTACACCTAAGCAAATGTCCGATTGGCCATATTCGCCATCTAAGCTTACGCAACAGGTAAATAATTTCTTCTCGTCACGCACAATACTTTCTACTAATGCAGCTCCTGCAGCACCTGGCGCATACCAAGCTGAAGTGCCTAATAATTTTGTAAGTGTAGCACCACCTACCATCGTATCGTTGATGATGGTTTGTTGTTGTGCTTCGTCTAAAAACTTGGTTACAGGAATACTATTCCAAGTGGCATGCTTAATTAAAGGGATCATAGTGGTATCACCGTGACCACCTACCACTAATGCGTTTAAGTCGGAAGGGCTACAATTTAATGTGGTGCTTAATTGGTATTTGAAACGTGCGCTGTCTAAAGTACCGCCCATTCCAATAATTCTATTTTTTGGTAAGCCAGTGGATTGCAATGCTAAGTAAGTCATGGTGTCCATTGGGTTACTAATTACAATAATAACAGTGTTCGGTGAATGCTTTAAAATATTCTCACAAACCCCCTTTACAATACCCGCATTCGTGCCAATTAATTCCTCACGTGTCATACTTGGTTTACGCGGTAAACCAGAAGTTATTACCACCACATCTGAATTAGCAGTTTTTGAATAATCATTCGTTGATCCTGAAATGCGTGTATCAAAACCCAATAAAGCAGCCGTCTGCATCATATCCTGTGCTTTGCCTTCTGCAAATCCTTCTTTAATATCTAATAAAACCAATTCTGTTGCTAATTCTTTACGGGCAATATTATCAGCACATGTAGCACCCACGGCACCTGCACCTACGACTGTAATTTTCATATTTTTTTATTTAAAATAAGTGTTGAATATTTTTTACGCAGCAAAGTTAGTTATTTGCTTTCTATTATTTTTATTAAGTCAAAAATATCTGCCCCTTTTTCGTACACTTTCACCAATTGGTTGTTCTTGTATAATGCTACAAACGGAGTCATTTTAGGGCGAAAAAAGGTAGGGATCATATAACTAGGGTCGCGACCTATGAGTATATTAGGACGGCCCACAAATTTAAATTTATCAGCAAAAGCCTGAATGGCAATCATGTCACGATAGCTGTCCCAAATAAATAAAACGTTTATTAATTTATCCTTGTACTTGTTTATGGTAGCAGCTTCGGTTTCGCAATGAGAACAATCAGGGCTAAAAAAAATGATACAAGTATATTTGTACTTTGGTATCGTTTTATTAGTTACCTCCCTGCCATCAATTAGGTTTAAAGTAAATGCAGGTAAATTTTTATCTTTTAGGTAAGGCGCATTTGGATCAGGCTTGACATCTAAACTTTGTGCTGATGCCTGTCCAATGATCAAAATAGTTAATAGGCTTAGGATAATTTTTTTCATTATAATTATTTTATTGTTGGGTCATACGCATCGATTTTGCGTCTTGTAAAAATTTTGATGCAAATATAAAATTATTTAATAACTCATTTTTGCTGTAGATGATTTCGGCATTCGTCCCTTCCCATTCTTTTTTACCCTGGTGTAAATAGATAATATGGTTACCTATTTCCATCACACTATTCATGTCATGTGTGACTACAATAGTGGTAATGTTAAACTCGGTAGTAATATCTTGAATGAGTTTATCAATGACCATGGATGTTTGAGGATCCAGTCCTGAATTAGGTTCATCGCAAAATAAGTATTTTGGTTTCATGATGATGGCACGTGCCAATGCAACTCTTTTTTTCATTCCTCCACTAATCTCTGCAGGATACTTTTCGTTTACACCAAGCAAGTTCACTCTTGCTAAAGTTTCTGATACTGTTTTATTTTTTTCAGCCAAGCTAAAATCGGTAAACATATCTAAAGGAAAACGTACATTTTCTTCTACTGTTTTTGAATCAAATAAAGCGTTGCCTTGAAAAAGCATTCCTATATTATTGCGCAATTCTTTTCTTTCTTCTTTGGACATGCTGTGTAATTCTTCGCCATCAAAAAATATCTTTCCTTTATCTGCAGCAATTAAATCAACGATGCATTTGGTTAAAACCGTTTTCCCGCTTCCGCTGGTTCCAATAATTAAATTACAAATACCAGGTTTAAATTGCGCAGTTATGTCGTCAATAATTACTTTGCCTTCAAAAGCTTTTGATATATTTTTTACTTCAATCATGCTTATGAGTTCAAGGGTATTTGCAAATTCAATAAATCAGTAAAAGTATCAGCGCGGCTAATTAATTTTGCTTCCTCTTTTTCAAATAAAACCTGCGCTGGTTTGTAGCGTGCATTATAATTACTGGACATTTCGTATCCATAAGCGCCCGCATTATAAAAAACTAAAAAATCACCTTCGGAAATGGCTGGAATAGGGCGGTCCCAAGCAAAGGTATCTGTTTCGCAAATATTACCAACTACTGCATAATTTTTTGTTGCTTGATCAGGATGACTAATATTATCAATATGATGATAGGCGTCATAAAACATAGGTCTGATTAAATGATTGAGGCCTGTATTAATACCTGCAAATGTAATTTCACCATTCTCCTTTAATACATTCACTTGTGTAATAAAATAGCCCGCTTCACTTACCAAATATTTCCCTGGTTCAAACCAAGCGATAAGCGGTCGTCCAAATTTTTCAGATATTTTTTTCATCACTTTATTTACCTCGCTTCCTAATAAAGCAATATCCGTTCCTTTTTCATCAGGGGCATAAGGTACTTTGAATCCGCCGCCAAAATCCAACACCTGGACGCTGGGAAATTCACCTAATATACTTTCAAAAACATCAGCTGATTGTAAAAACACACTTACTTCCTTTATTTCACTACCAGTATGGATATGTAATGTGTTAATATTAAGTTGAAATTTTTCTTGAATGGTTTTTAACTCTTTTAATTGTGTAACCGGTATACCAAATTTACTTTTATCATGTCCTGTTGAAATTTTAAGATTCCCGCCAGCCATAATATTGGGGCGAATACGAACGCCTACTGCATATGTGTTTCCAAATTTTGCGCCGAATTTTTCTAAATTAGATAAGCTATCAATATTTACATTAATGCCCAAGGCAACCGCTTCGCAAATTTCATCAAAAGAGACACTATTGCTAGTATATAAAATATTTTTTGGTTCAAATCCAACATGCAAAGCCAACTTCACTTCATTTATGGAGCTGCAGTCAATAGGACAACCTGCATTTTTTACTACTTGTAAAATATGAATATTGGTGAGGGCTTTACATGCATAAAAAAAACGCGTTTGAGTCATATCAAAATTAGTTACCAAATTTTGATATTGTGAAACAATCTTTTCCGCATGATATACATACAAGGGCGTACCAAATTTTTCAGCAGCTTGCTTTAATTGCCCATAAGTTAAACTTGACTTCATGCTACGAAGATACAATTAGAACTGATGTTTTAATACGAAATCAGTCCGGATAATTTTAGAAAATATAAAGGAGGGGAATTTCGCTATTCTGGTTGCTCAGGTGCATTGTCCTCATGATCTGCAGCATCAATAGCGTCTGCATTAAAATCACCTGTTTCTTCTTCGGCATTTGGGGTATCCATATCCGCTTCAGCTTCAATGGCAGCCTCTAATTTAGCAGTTTGATTAAATACACTATTGTCGGTAAAATCTTCTGGTTTAACTATAGTTGCTTCCACAACTTGATCCGCTAAAACCTCTCTAATTTTTGGTAAATCATCAGTAGAATTAATACCGAAATAATCCATGAAATTAACGGAGGTAGCATATACCAATGGCTTACCCGGCATACTTTCATTGCGACCACTTATGGTGATTAATTCTTTCTCTAATAACTTTTGTATCGAGTAATCACTATTCACACCACGAATCGCTTCTACTTCCCCTTTAGTGATGGGTTGCTTGTAAGCAATAATCGCCAATGATTCAAGTGCAGCGTTTGATAAACGTTTTAAAAATTTATCTCCGTTTAATTGTGCAATAGTATTATGAAAATTTGGCTTAGTTAAGAATTGCCAACCGCCACCACTTTGTTTTAATTCAAATGGATAAAATTCCGTTGCATATTTTTCTTGAATACCTTCTAAAGCTGACTCCACTTGGCTCAATGTAATGTGTTCTTCTAAAAATCCAAAAGCGTTGTTAATAAGCTCAGTAATGTCATTTGCATTTAGTGCTTTTTCACTTGCAAAAACTAAGGCTTCAATATGCGGAATGATTTGGCTTATTTCCATAATAGGTTTGTATTCTTATCCGTTTAATGCTGCAGCACCACTTACAATTTCCGTTAATTCGGTTGTAATGGCTGCTTGACGTGCACGGTTGTATGATAATTTCAATGATTTCAATAATTCGTTTGCGTTTTCACTTGCCTTATCCATCGCTGTCATTCTTGCGCCATGCTCACTTGCGTTTGCATCTAGTACTGCTTTGAATAATTGCGTATTCAATATTTTTGGTATTAATTCAGCGACCAACACTTCCTTCTTTGGTTCGAAAATAAAATCTATTTTTTTCTGATTTTCTTTTTTTATAATCTTAGGAACTGGCAAAAATTGCTCCGCTGTAAATACTTGTGTAGCGGCATTTTTAAACTCGCTGTATATAATTTCTATTGCATCAAATTCTTTGTTTGAAAACGCATCCATTGCTGCTTGCGCTGCTAATTGCACATTTGAAAAACTGAGATTTAAAAAGATATCTTTAAAATTCGCATTGGTTGTAAAACCTGCTTTGCTCAAACTTTCATATCCTTTTTTACCAATATTCCAAATGGTCACTTTTTGTTTTGGATATTTTTCGGTGATAGTTGTTTTAGCCAATTTTACCAAGTTCGCATTATATCCTCCGCACAATCCTCTATCTGAAGTAATAACAATCAGTAAAACATGATTCACTGGCCGCGTTTCCGCTAATGCCAAATTCATATCTCCCTCCAAACTGCTTAAAATATTGCCTAACATTTCTTGTAGTTTGCGCGTGTAAGGACGCATCTGTGTAATTGCATCTTGCGCACGACGTAATTTAGCCGCACTCACCATTTTCATTGCTTTTGTAAGCTGCTGGGTAGATTGCGTACTTTTAATCCTATTTCTTACTTCATTCAATTGACCTGCCATAGTAGTAATTTTTCCTATTTTTCCTAATGAATCCCGCTTAAAATTAAGGGGTGCTTAAGGCGAGCAAAGGTATCATTTTTTCGTTCATTTTTCACTTTTCAGGCCCTGCAAGTTAATTTTTATATTCCCAGGCCCATAAAATGGCCAAACTGCCTTCAAATGCTTACCTTTGACACCCCTTGTCTAGCGGTCAAACTGTCATTGGCATACTGATTGCTAATAAGGGATTATATATAATTTATCATAGGACTATGTTGCAATTTATAAGTAAAATATTCGGCGGATCTAAAAGTGAGAAAGATGTTAAAAAGATAGCACATTTAGTGCCTATTATTAATGGACATTTTACGTCCTACCAACAACTTTCTAATGATGCTTTGCGTGGTAAAACCACCGAATTTAAAGAGCGTATCACAGCGCATTTGTCATCTATTGATGAAACTATTCAGGCGGAACAAGCCAAAGCGGAAGCGCTTCCAATGAGTGAGTTTATGGGGCGAGATTCGATTTATCAAAATATAGATGCATTAAAAAAAGATCGTGATAAAGCATTGGAGATCATTTTAATGGATTTATTGCCAGAAGCTTTTGCGGTAGTGAAGGAAGCAGCGCGTCGTTTTACTAATAATACGGAATTAGTGTCAACAGCTACTGAATTAGACCGTCAGTTTTCTGTGAAAAAGGAATATGTAAGCATCAAGGGCGCGGATTCGGTTTTCCAAACAACCTGGAAAGCAGCGGGGATGCCGATTACTTGGAATATGGTTCATTATGATGTGCAGTTGATTGGTGGAATTGTTTTACATGAAGGAAAAATTGCCGAGATGTCCACGGGTGAGGGTAAAACTTTGGTTTCCACTTTGCCTGCCTATTTAAATGCATTGTCGGGTGAAGGGGTGCATATTGTAACAGTTAATGATTACTTAGCTAAAAGAGATAGCGAGTGGAATGGAACTTTATTTGAATGGTTGGGTTTAACGGTAGATTGTATCGACAAGCATCAGCCTAATTCAGAAGAGCGTCGTGATGCTTATCGTGCAGATATCACTTACGGAACCAACAATGAATTTGGATTTGATTACTTGCGTGATAATATGGTGCATACTCCGGAGGAAATGGTACAACGCAAACATCATTTTGCGATGGTGGATGAGGTGGATAGTGTATTGATTGATGATGCGCGTACCCCTCTAATTATATCTGGTCCAATTGGGCATCCCACAGGCGAGCAACAGTTTTTTGAATTAAAACCAAGAATTGAAAAGTTAGTAGATATTCAGAAAAAAGTGGTGAATCAATTTTTAATTGAAGCCAAGAAAAAAATAGCAGAAGGGAATGATGATGTGAAAGATGGCGGATTGGCTTTGTATCGTGCATTCAGAGGCTTGCCTAAAAACGGCGCCATCATTAAATATTTAAGTGAGCCAGGGATTCGTGTAAAATTACAAAAAGCAGAAAATCATTATTTGGCGGATCAACAACGTGAGATGCCAGCAGTGGATGCGGAGTTGTATTTCCATATTGATGAAAAAAATAATTCAGTAGAATTGACTGAAAAGGGTTTACAGTTAATTACAAAATCAGGGGAGGATCCCAACTTCTTTTTATTGCCAGATATTAGCATTGCACTAAATGCGATTGATCAAAATGCAGCAATTAGTGCAGAGGAAAAATTACAACAAAAGGAAGTCATCATTAATGACTATAGCATTAAGTCCGATCGTATACATACGGTGAATCAATTATTAAAAGCCTACACTTTATTTGATAATGATGTGGAGTATGTGGTGATTGAAGGGCAAGTAAAAATTGTAGATGAGCAAACAGGTCGTATCATGGAAGGTCGCCGTTATTCTGATGGCTTACACCAAGCGATTGAAGCAAAAGAAAACGTAAAAATTGAAGCGGCGAGTCAAACCTATGCCACTATTACTTTGCAAAACTTTTTCAGAATGTACCATAAGTTGGCGGGTATGACAGGTACTGCGGAAACTGAGGCTTCTGAGTTTTGGAGCATTTATAAATTAGATGTAGTTTCTATACCAACAAATATTCCAGCAATACGTATTGATGATCAGGATTTGGTGTACAAAACCAAGCGTGAAAAATTTGGTGCGGTCATTGATGCCATTGTGGACTTGCGTGAAAAAGGACGTCCAGTTTTATGTGGTACAACTTCAGTAGAAGTAAGTGAATTGTTGAGTAGAATGTTGCGTCAAAAAAATATTCCACACAATGTATTGAATGCGAAACAACATGCACGTGAGGCGCAAGTGGTTGCAGAAGCTGGTTTAACGGGTGCTGTTACAATTGCTACGAACATGGCAGGTCGTGGAACGGATATTAAATTAAGTCCCGAAGTAAAAGCGGCGGGTGGTTTAGCTATATTAGGTACAGAAAGGCATGAGTCGCGTCGTGTAGACAGACAGTTACGTGGTCGTGCGGGTCGTCAAGGGGATCCAGGATCTTCTTTATTCTTTGTTTCATTGGAAGATGATTTGATGCGCATGTTTGGTAGCGAAAGAATTGCAAAAATCATGGACTTTGCTGGATACAAGGAAGGAGAAGTAATTCAGCACAGCATGATTACAAAATCAATTGAGCGTGCACAGAAAAAAGTAGAGGAAAATAACTTTGGTATTCGTAAGCGTTTGTTGGAATATGATGATGTGATGAACAAACAAAGATCCGTGATTTATAAAAAGAGAAGTCATGCCTTGTTTGGAGAAAGATTGGCCTTGGATTTAGACAACGCTTTTTATCAAGTAGTAGAAGGGTTGGTGGCGAATCATAAAACAATGAATGATTATGAAGCATTCAAGTTGGGACTTATTGTACAGTTTGGATTAGATAGTAAAATTTCATTGGAACAATTTACTTCCGCCAAAGAAAATGATTTAATTGAATTAGTATATCAGGAAACGATTGGGCATTACGAGTACCGTAAAAAGGAAATGATGCAAAATAGTATTCCGGTATTTAAAAATATCAGATTACAACAAGGCAATCATATTGAAAATGTGATCGTACCTGTGAGTGATGGAAAAACAGCATTTAATGTGCTCGTTAATTTAGATAAAAATATTGCAACAAGTGGCGATGCTTTAGCTGTTCAATCTGAAAGGTCCATTGCATTGAGCTTAGTAGATGATGCATGGAAGGAACATTTGCGCGCGATGGATGATTTAAAACAATCCGTACAAACGGCTACCTATGAGCAAAAGGATCCATTGGTTATTTATAAAATGGAAGCCTTTGAGTTATTTAGAAGAATGGATTTAGAGATAAATCATAAGTTGGTACAATTTTTATGTCATGCACATATACCGATGGAAACCAGTGCTGTTAAGGAAGGACGTAAATTAAAAACCGATTTAAGCAAATTAAGTGCGAATAGATCAGAAGAGGTGGATGGTGAAAAAACATACAATGATCCAAGTGAGCAAAAGCAAGCACCGGTTCAGGTAGGTCCAAAAATTGGTCGCAATGATGCATGTCCTTGTGGAAGTGGAAAAAAATACAAAGCATGTCATGGAAAAGATGCCGCTTAATAAATACATTGATCATACCATATTAAAACCAACTTGTTTGGTTTCTGATATTGAAAAATTATGTGCAGAAGCGAAGCAATATGATTTTGCTGCGGTTTGTGTGCCACCCAATTTTGTAAAACTAGCGAAGGGATTTGTGGAAGGTAGTCAAGTAAAAGTGGCAACGGTAATTGGATTTCCTTTTGGTTTTAGCGCCACCGAAGCAAAAATTGCTGAAATTATTTTAGCGATGGTGGATGGTGCTAATGAATTAGACGTAGTTGCAAATATATCTGCCATAAAAAATGGAGATTGGACAGCCATTGCAGATGAAATAAATCATATCCTACCTATCATTCGATCTAAAGGCAAAGTGATCAAAATAATTATTGAATCAGGCGTATTAACGAATGAAGAAATTATTGCGTGTTGTGATATTTATGGTGCTGCTGGCATTGATTATTTAAAAACATCCACAGGGTATGCTGAAAAAGGAGCAAGTGTGGAAGCGGTTCAATTATTCAGAAAACATTTACCGGAGTCGGTGCATATAAAAGCTTCGGGTGGAATTCGTGATTATGAAACAGCAAAACAAATGATTGAAGCTGGAGCCACGCGCATTGGTTGTAGTGCTGGTGTAGCCATCGTGTCGGGTGCAAAAACAGATCAGGTGAAAAGTAACTATTAATTGCTAACTTTAATTAGTATAAGCAAACGAATCATCGATAATAAACATTTTCAGCATGAGCTTACTTGAAAAGATAAAAAAATTAGCAAAGCAAAATCAATCGGACAATATCGCTACGCGAAGGTATTTGCATGCGCATCCTGAATTAAGTTATCAGGAATTTGAAACAAGTAAATTTATTCAAGCGGAATTAGCAAAAATCGGGATTCCATTTACAGTGATTGCAACAACCGGGGTACTTGGTATCATTGAAGGAAAAAACCCAACAAAGCGAGTGGTTGCTTTAAGGGGGGACATGGATGCGCTTCCAATTATTGAAGAAAATAAAGTGGATTATATTTCAACCAAGGAAGGAGTGATGCATGCATGTGGTCATGATGTGCATACCACTATATTATTAGGAGCTGCAAAAATTTTATGGAGTTTGCGTGATGAGTTTGAAGGCACCATTAAATTATTGTTTCAACCAGGGGAGGAAAAAAATCCAGGCGGTGCGAGTTACATGATACGTGATGGCGCTTTGCAAAACCCAATACCACAAGGAATTGTGGCATTACATGTGCATCCGGGATTGAATTTAGGAAAATTAAGTTTTAGAAAAGGACGCGTCATGGCAAGTGCGGATGAATTATATATTTCCATTAAAGGGCCAGGTGGACATGCGGCAACACCCCACCAAACAGTTGATACTATTTTAGTTGCTTCACAATTAATTACCAGCTTACAAACAATCATATCTCGCAATCGAAATCCACAAAATCCATCTGTATTATCTATCTGTTCTATTCATGGTGGTAACACCACCAATGTAATACCGAGTGAAGTAAAACTGATGGGTACTTTTAGGGCAATGGACGAAAAATGGCGATTTGAGGCACACGCATTAATGTTGCAACAAGCCAAAGGTTTGGCAATAGCAACGGGTGCTGAAATTGATTTCAGGGTGGATGTGGGATATCCAACCGTGGATAATGAACCGATGATTACCGAAGCGGCTTGGAAATTAGCCGATCAATATATGGGTTCGGAAAATGTGGAAGAAACCGAAAAAAGAATGGGTGCCGAGGATTTTGGTTACTATTCGCAAATAATACCTGGTTGCTTTTTCAGGTTAGGTGTCAGAAATGAGGCAAAGGGAATCATACATAATGTACATACACCTCATTTTAATATTGATGAGTCGGCTATTGAACAAGGAGTAGGGATGATGTGCTATTTGGGGGTTAATTTATATGCCTAGGTAGGTAAAAACCCGTTTTAAATTAATTCACTAACTTTGAACTTCAAAACTAACATTCGTTATAAACCTATTTCATGTCAAAAAAAGATAATTTAAGAAGGGAACAGGCATTAGAATATCACGCTTCGGGAAGACCAGGTAAAATTGAAGTGGTACCCACCAAGGAGGCAAAAACCCAAAAGGACTTATCCTTGGCCTATAGCCCAGGCGTGGCAATACCTTGTACCGAAATTAAAAACAATCCTAGTGACGTATATAAATACACAGCCAAAGGAAATTTAGTGGGGGTGATTACCAATGGAACTGCAGTGTTGGGTTTGGGAAATATAGGACCATTGGCGAGTAAGCCGGTGATGGAAGGGAAGGCGGTATTGTTTAAAATATTTGCAGACATTGATGTATTTGATATTGAAATCAATGAAACAGATCCAGATAAATTTATTGAAATTGTAAAAGCGTTAGAGCCCACATTTGGGGGAATTAATCTAGAGGACATTAAAGCGCCTGAATGCTTTTATATTGAACAACAGCTGAGGGAAAAAATGAATATCCCTGTAATGCATGATGATCAACATGGTACTGCCATTATTAGTAGTGCGGCTTTGTTAAATGCGTTAGAGTTGCAAAAAAAGAGAATTGAAAAAGCAAAATTTGTGGTGAATGGTGCTGGTGCTGCTGCCATGGCTTGTATTAAATTATATGTTGCACTTGGTGCTAGTTATGAAAATTTTATTTTATTTGATAAGGATGGTGTGTTACATCAAGGTCGTACTGATTTAGGCGTTGATCGAAAACCATTCGCAATAAAATCCAACAATATTACTTTACCTCAAGCCATGAAAACGGCGGATGTGTTTTTAGGCTTAAGTGTGGGTAATGTTGTCACCCCTGAGATGGTTTTATCCATGCCTAAAAATCCAATCGTATTTGCATTAGCGAATCCTGATCCTGAAATTGATTATGAAGCAGCAACTGCGGTGCGTAAGGATATTATTATGGCAACCGGCAGATCCGATTTTCCTAATCAAGTTAATAATGTGTTAGGGTTTCCTTATATATTCCGTGGCGCATTAGATGTCCGAGCAAAATCAATCAATGAAGCGATGAAGTTAGCAGCCGTAAAAGCGCTAGCGGAACTAGCAAAATCGGCGGTGCCTGATTTAGTGAACATGGCTTATAACCAACAAAGCTTAAGTTTTGGATCAGAATATATCATTCCAAAGCCATTAGATCCAAGATTGTTAAGCACCTTAGCACCTGCTGTAGCGAAAGCGGCAGTGGCGTCGGGCGTTGCACAACAAATCATCACCAATTGGGAGGAGTATGAAGTACAATTAAACAAGCGACTTGGTTTAGATAATCAATTAATGCGTATCATTAGTAACAAGGCGCGCCGCGATCCAAAACGATTGGTTTTCTCAGATGCAGAAAATATTAAAATATTAAAAGCGGCAAGTATTATATATGATGATGGCATTGCTTATCCAATTTTATTAGGAAATGAAACCCGCATAAAAAATATTGCAGCTGAAAATAATATTGATATTACTGATTTGCCCATCATTGATATACGTAGTGACGAGATGGAAGCGAAGAGAGAATTCTTTGGATCTATCTTATTTCAAAAAAGACAAAGAAAGGGAATCAATAAATATGAGAGCTTAAAGTTAATGCGCACACAAAATTATTTTGGTGCCATGATGGTGGAAACCGGCGAAGCTGATGCAATGCTTTCAGGATTAACCCGAAATTATGCTGAAGGAATACGACCTGCGGTACAAATTATAGGAACTGAGGAAGGTGTTAAAAAAATTGCTGGGATGTATTTGTTGTTAACTAAAAAGGGTCCTTTGTTTTTAGCAGATACCACTGTGAACATTAAGCCGACAGCAGAGGAAATTGCAGATATTACTTTAATGGTCGCAAAGGAAGTGCGTAATTTTAATATAGAACCACGTATTGCTATGTTAAGCTATTCTAATTTTGGTAGTAGTGATACTGAGGAAGCAAAAATGATGGCGGAAGCAACAAAAATTGTAAAGCAACGCAACCCATCCTTAATTGTGGATGGTGAAATGCAAGGGATGCTGGCTTTTAATAAAGATATTTTAAAGGAGAATTATCCATTTAGTGAATTAGTGGATGTGGATGTAAATGTGTTGATCTTCCCTAATTTAACTGCTGGAAATGTAGCTTACCATTTATTAAAAGAAATTGGTGGGGTAGATATTATTGGACCTATTTTGTTGGGATTGAAAAAGCCAGTGAATGTTTTACAATTAGGATCAGGGGTTCGAAATATCATTAATATGGCAACGGTTGCCGTAGTGGACGCGCAATTAAAATCGCGTGTGGATACAAATACAGAAGTACAAAGATCAAGTTGGTGGAAGCGATTAAAGAAAAGAAAAAAGTAGTATGAATTATTTCACCCATTTTGGTAAATATCTTTTGATGTTAAAGGGTATGTTTACTGCCACCGAAAATAAATTGATGTTTTGGCGGGAGTACATCAAACAATGTGTCGATATTGGGTTAGGGTCCTTACCAATTGTTGTTATTATTTCCTTTTTTTTAGGTGCGGTGATGACCGTGCAAACTGCAGCACAATTAGTGAGTCCCTTGGTGCCATTAAGCACCATTGGCATTATTGTGCGTGATGGTATGTTGTTGGAATTTGCACCTACTTTTTTAAGCATTGTATTAGCAGGGGTAGTTGGGAGCAAGATTGCCAGTGAGTTAGGCAATATGCGCATTTCTGAGCAGATAGACGCATTAGAAATCATGGGTATCAATACCAAAAACTATTTAATCTTACCGAAAATTTTAGGTGCTTTTACCATGGTGCCATTGTTAGTAAGTATTTCTGCAGTTATTGGTATTTGGGGCGGATACTTAGTAGGCAATTGGACAGGTTCGGTACCTGCAGAAGTTTTTTTAACTGGAATTAGAAAAGGAGTGGATACGCATTATATAAACATAGCATTTTACAAATCGTTTATTTTCTCATTTATCATAAGTACGGTGCCTTGTTATTTCGGCTATAATGTAAAAGGAGGCGCACTAGAAATTGGTAAAGCCGGAACCCAGTCGGTGGTGGTAAGTTGTATATTAATTTTAATTGCAGATTATATAGTGGCGGCCATTGCTTTATAGTTTAACTTAGTAGTATAAATTATAGCAATGAAAATAAGCTTTCATGGCGCAGCGCGCACAGTAACAGGTTCAAAGCATTTAGTTCAATTGGATAACAACGAAACATTTTTGTTGGATTGTGGTTTATTTCAAGGAATGGGCAGAGATACAGATTCCTTAAATGCAAAATTTGGATTTGATGCAGCCAAGGTTGATTATGTAATTTTATCTCATGCACATATTGATCATAGCGGGTTACTTCCAAAATTAGTAAAGGAGGGATTTACGGGTACGATTTATTGTACGCCTGGTACCAGAGCACTCGCTGAAATTTTATTAGAAGATTCTGCAATGATTCAACGTGATGATGCTAAATATGGCAATAAGCGTCGCGCCAGACAAGGACTACCGCCCATTGAGCCCTTATATGATATTGATGATGTGAACCTGACGATACCTTTATTTAAGGCAGTTGATTATAATACTCCAACAAAAATTTCTGATTCAGTTGAGGTGTTGTTTACTGATGCTGGCCATATTATTGGAAGCGCTGCAGTTAGTTTAAAAATAAAAAATGGTGAAAATAGAGAGTCACTCACTTTTAGTGGTGACATTGGAAGGTACCGAGACATGATTCTTCGTTCACCTTCTGAATTCCCGCATGCTGATTATATTATTATAGAAAGTACCTACGGGGACAAGCTGCATGATTTAATACATACTACGCCAGATGATTTATTAAAGTGGATTGAGTCCACTTGTGTTGAACAAAAAGGAAATTTAATTATACCAGCATTTAGTGTAGGACGTACACAGGAAATTTTATTTGAACTAAATCAATTGTCACTAGAAAAAAGATTACCCCATATACCAATATATGTGGACAGCCCTTTGAGCATGGAGGCGACAGAAGTGTTAAAGAAGTTTCCTAAATATTTTAATAAAAAAATTCAAAAGATATTGGAAGTGGATGATGATCCATTTGATTTTGAAGGATTACGTTATATAAAATCAGTCGAGGAAAGTAAAGCATTGAATGAGGATTTACATCCCAAGGTGATTATATCGGCATCAGGTATGGCAGATGCGGGTAGGGTAAAGCACCACATTAAAAACAATATCAGCAATTCAAAAAACACCATTTTATTAGTGGGTTATTGTGAGCCACATTCATTGGGTGGGCGATTAATGAATGGTGCCAAGGAAGTGAAAATATACAGTGAGTTATATGATGTGGTGGCCAAAGTTGGGTCCATTCGAAGTATGAGTGCGCATGGCGATTATGAGGACTTAATGCAATTTTTATCTTGCCAAACCCCGGATTTGGTAAAGCAAGTTTTTGTAGTACATGGTGAGGCTGAAGTACAGGACCATTTTGCGGAAAGATTACGCAAAAAAGGATTCAAGGAAGTTCATGCCCCTGAAATGCATGAAACATTTGAGTTAAAATAGTTTAAAACAAACTTTGTGGCGTAAAAATTTTATATTCAAATTTTTCGCAAGGATTGTTGCTTTGCTGAAAACTTTTTGCAACCGTATGGGCGCTCATTTTATTCGTATCAAACTGGGTAGCGGCAATTTCGGTAATCTGTTTTTCGTTCAAATTTTCATTAACCCAACTATTTGCCAAATCATCATTTAAAATTGTGGGCATTCGGTTTTTTATATTGTGCACTTTTCGCATCAATTCGTTGGCCTCGGTAGTAATTATTCCAAAGCTGTTTTTCATTTCACCCGTTTGATGGTTGGTCCAAGTATTCCAAACCCCTGCCATATAAAAAATGGGTGCATCGTTAACTGAAATGCAATGCGGGTATTTTTCTTTATTGAGTTCCTGCTATTCAAAAAAATGGGAGGCTAGTACCAGGCATCTATTTGTATATATTGTTGCTGCTGCTACTTTATTGGTAAGTAGGGTTTCCGACTTAATATTGAGGGTGGTGTATTTTTTTCTTGATTCAATCAATTCCTTTTCATTACCTACCCAATTGGGGATTAATTCCCAATGCATTAAGCCGGGTCTTAAATTTGGCTGGGTTACATTACCGCTTGGGTCATTGTATATAACTGGCCATTGGTCATAAGCAAACCCAGATTGAACTGGAATATCTAGGGCATCCAAGTCCAATAATTTGTCGCCTATTTTTATAGTTTGCTTTTTAGGAATTTTGATGCCAATGACGTAACACATGGTTTAAAAATAACGATAAATTTGTTTGCATTTTAGTGAACCAAAGATAAAATGTATATGTTATATAAATAAAGAAATCCATGAAATCACTATCCATAATATTACTTCTTGCTGCTATCTACTTTGTATTTCAATCATTTATCTCTAAATATGTGATTGATACTGAAAAGCAGGTATATCGGGTTGTCAAAAAAGAGGCTGATTTTGAAATCAGGTATTACCCCGAAGCTTTAATGGCAACCGTTTATTCAAAGGGGAGCAATTATAAATCAGTTTCCAGTTCGGGTTTTAATAAATTAGCTAAATATATATTTGGCGGAAATCAGCAAAAGGAAAGTATTTCGATGACTGCTCCAGTGAGAATGAGTATTTCAGAAAATGGATCAAGTATGAGTTTTGTTATGCCTCAAAAATATAATAATCAATCTCTACCCACCCCCAATGATCCAAATATCGAAATAAAAAAATCGCTACCAGAATATGTAGCAGTTATTAGTTTTGGGGGGTATGCGACAGATGAAAAAATTGCCGTTGCTTATCAAAACCTAGTTAAAATTTTATCCGAGAAAAAAATTATTACTAAAGGTGGGTACAAGCTTTTAGGATATAATGCACCCTATCAATTTATGGGTAGGACCAACGAGGTAATCATACCTATAGAATGGATAGAATAGCTTTAATTTTTCCTATTCAATATTGGGTATCATTTAGGTAAATTTCAAACAATTATACCGCTCATTTGTTAAACATGTAAACGAAGACTTTATGCAACTGGAAGTTGAAAATTTAAAAGAAAAAATCAATGATGCAAGGGCTCAGTTGCTATTACATCCGGTGTATGCAAAGATTAATAATTTAGACGGGCTAAAAAATTTCACTCAATTTCATGTATTTGCTGTTTGGGACTTTATGAGTTTATTAAAGTCACTTCAAATTGGTTTGACATGTGTTACGCTGCCTTGGGTGCCGGTGGGTTCCGCCAATACAAGATACTTAATCAATGAAATTGTTCTAGGAGAGGAGTCTGATGTGGATGAGCATGATAATAGAATCAGCCATTTTGAATTGTATTTAAACGCAATGCGTCAAATGGGAGCGCCAACAAATTTGATTGATGCTTTAATCAATGAAATTAATCATGGACATTCCATTGAACAGGCCATTCAACTTGCACCATTACCTGATAAAGTGAAAATGTTTTTGTTGTTTACTTTTGAAATAGCTCAAAATGCGCCATTGCATGTTAAAGCGGCGGTATTTACATTTGGTAGGGAGGACTTAATTCCAGATATGTTTACTGCGATTTTAAATAAAATTTATAAGGATCATCCCTATCAAGTAGCCACTTTCAAATATTATATTGAAAGACATATTGAAGTGGATGGCGGTCATCATAGCCAATTAGCGCTTGAAATGGTTGCTGAACTGTGCGGAAATGACGCTGCAAAATGGGAACAGGCAACCAGCGCATCCATGAAGGCTTTGGAAATGAGGGCGCAATTGTGGGATGCAATTACTGAAAACAAAGCGCAATAGTTATTTTTCAATACTCGAAAAAACCAAGTCATTAAGAAAAGTGATAATTTGATCTTCATTTTTTGATTTACTAAAATCAGTTAGAGAAGGAAGATTGTTCATAAAGAAGTTCTGCAAATGCGCTACTTCAATAATAGTCGATGCGAGTGAGTGAGGATATTTGTATTTTGAATTACATTCTAAAATGATGCCTCCAACCGTATTACACAATTCCTTATAAGGTTTAAAGTATTCTTGCTTGTTGTCTTGACTTACTTGTTTGGTTAAATAGGCCTTTGAACCTTCTGAAATTAAAATTTGGTGTAAAATGGATTCATCTACATGTCCGGTCATTATATCATCCTCCACAGTGGTTGCTAATATGGTAATTACTTTTTTTAGTTTGGACACCGGATTCGTTACGTTTTTAGTTTGGTATCCGATTTGAAATTCCAACCATCCCCAATACCAGGAAATAATGTAAACCAATAACTTATGTTTGTTTTCAAAGTATCTATATACTCCCGCTTCGGTAGTTCCTATTGCTTCTGCTAATTTTTTGAAGGTAAAGGCCTCAAAACCATGCTTATGTATTAGCTCAATGCTAAATTTGATGATATTTTTACCTAATTCGGACTGTTCCGGGTCTCTTAAGTATAAAGACGCGTTCATTTTAATCTGCACTTCTAATTTCATAAGGTAGGGTATTCCCCATTTTTTACAAAAGTAGTAAAAAAAATTTTACAATTATTTATGATAGTAATACTATTATTTAAAATATTATTACTATTTTTGACCCATCAACTTAAAATTCTACCAAAATGAGTCTATTTAAACACATTAAAAACGATTTACCAGCAAGCATCGTGGTATTTTTTGTCGCTGTTCCACTATGTTTAGGAATTGCACTTGCTTCTGGCGCCCCATTATTCGCAGGCATTATCGCAGGAATTGTTGGGGGTATTGTTGTAGGAATTGCTAGTGGCTCTCCTTTAGGAGTTAGCGGCCCTGCAGCTGGACTAGCGGTAATAGTATTAACTGCAATTGGAACTCTTGGCGGGTCCTATCAAGCATTTTTAACCGCAGTGGTAATTTCCGGTGTGATACAATTAGCATTGGGTTATGCTAAGGCAGGGTTTATTGCTTACTTTTTTCCAAGTTCCGTGATTAAAGGCATGTTATCGGGTATTGGCTTATTAATTATATTGAAACAAATACCCCATGCGCTTGGTTGGGATAAGGACGCTGTAGGGGATGATGCTTTTTTACAAGCAGATGGTCAAAATACTTTTTCTGAAATAGCTAGAGCATTTGAATTTATCACACCGGGTGCGCTATTAATCGCTGGTGTATCTCTTGCTATATTAATTTTATGGGATACGGTGCTTACCAAAAAACATAAAATTTTTCAACTCATTCAAGGACCAATTGTAGTGGTGGTATTGGGTATATTTTTTAACCTTGCTTATACCAATGGACTTTTGCCATTTAGCTTGAATGACAAACAAATTGTATCTGTTCCTGTTCCAAATTCAATGGCTGATTTTATTGGTCAGTTTACATTTCCTGATTTTTCAGCAATCACTAATTTAGAGGTCTGGAAAATTGCGATTGTTTTGGCAATTGTAGCTAGTTTAGAAACTTTATTATGTGTAGAAGCAACAGATAAATTGGATCCAGATAAAAGAATTACCCCTACCAATAGAGAATTAAAAGCACAAGGATTGGGAAATATTGTATCAGGACTAATTGGTGGTTTACCAGTGACGCAAGTGATTGTTAGAAGTTCAGCAAATATTAATTTTGGTGGTAAAACTAAAATGTCTGCCATTTTACATGGCGTATTTTTATTAATCAGTGCGATATTTATTGCAAGCTTATTAAATTTAATTCCATTAGCTTCCTTAGCTGCTATATTATTAATGGTGGGTTATAAGCTAGCAAAGCCAGATTTATTCAAACAAATGTATAAACTTGGTTGGGAGCAATTTATTCCATTTACGGCAACTATTGTTGCGATTCTTGCAACTGATTTATTAAAAGGGATAACCGTGGGTATCTTATTTGGAATATTTTATACCCTAAGACATAGTTACCGTAACTCACACCATATTAAGGATAATGTAAGCGACCAAAATGGCAAAACTGTGCATCACATGGTACTTGCGGAAGAGGTATCCTTTTTCAACAAGGCAAGTTTGTTAAATACTTTTGATTCTATTCCTAATAATAGTAAGGTAATCATTGATTGTACTAACTCTAAATCAATTGCTTATGATGTGATAGAGATCATTAAAGATTTTGAACATAACGCAAAAACAAAATCAATTGAAGTAGAGAAAATAAATTTTAAGCCATAGTATGACACTGTTAAAGCGGACTATATTATTGCTGGGGTTTATTGGTGTGCTGAATAATTCAGTCATTGGTCAGTCGAATAATGTAGGAACTTGGTTTGTTTATTTTGGAAATCAAAAAATTAATGATAAATGGAATATACAATCTGATTTTCAGTATCGTGATTATCGATTTTTAGGTCAAAGAAACCAATTTTTAGCTAGGGCGGGGTTGGGTTATAATTTAAAACCGCAAAATCATAATTTGCTTTTAGGCTATGCCTATATTGCCACTGATGCATATGATGAATTTGATAATAATACAAGTACAAAAATTGAACATAGAATTTATCAGCAGTATTTGTATAAAAATAAGATAGGTGCAAATTCATTAACACATCGATTCCGTTTGGAGGAACGGTTTTTTCCTAATGAATTTGGTTTAAGAGCAAGGTATTTTATTTCATTACAAAAGCCTTTGGGAAGTAAAACTATCGCTAAAGGAAATACATACTTATCTGCTTATAATGAATTATTTGTTGATATAAAAGATCCAAAATTTGATCGAAACCGATTATATGGAGGTCTCGGATATGGTATAACAGAATCTTTAAGAATAGAAACTGGGTTTATGATTCAGGCACAAAAAAATATTACAAGGGGTCAACTGCAACTGATAATAGTTAACAATTTACCTTTTAAAACAAAACATAAAAAAATATAAAATAATTAATATGAAAACATTAACCAAAGAAATGCAGAATGCAATAACGCCTTCATTCGCATTGGATTTATTAAAAGATGGAAATAAACGATTTGTAAGTAATCTTAAAATTAACAGAAACCTTTTACAGCAAGCGAATGAAACATCTGATGGTCAGCATCCATTTGCCGTAATCCTAAGCTGTATCGATAGTAGAACATCGGCGGAATTAATTTTTGACCAAGGGTTAGGGGATGTATTCAGCGTAAGGATAGCAGGTAATATTGTAAATGAGGACATTTTAGGAAGTATGGAGTTTGGTTGTAAAGTGGCTGGCGCTAAAATTATCGTAGTACTAGGTCATACTAAATGTGGTGCGGTTAAAGGCGCATGTGATAATGTTGCATTGGGCAACTTAACTGGATTGATTGCTAAGATTAAACCAGCCGTTGATGAAGAATCAGTTACTTCAGAAAATAGAAATTCAAGCAACAGTGTTTTTGTTGAAAATGTAGCAGAATTAAATGTGAGCTTATCAGTTAAAAATATTTTGTTAAAAAGTCCAATCATCGCCGATATGGTGAAAAACGGCGACATTGGAATTGTTGGGGGCATACATGATATCTCAACAGGCGAAGTGAAATTTTTTGAGTAAAGGTTGGTTTAGTTTAATGCATTTTTTAATGCGACACGGGCCATCATTCTTGATGGCCCTTTTTTTTAATCTAACCTCATACTAGTTTAGATATAAATTATTGGTGTCAACGCAATTTTAGAATTCTATTTTGAAAGAAAAGTTAACCGCTCTACCCATGGCATAAACACCAGATCCATGCGTTTTGTATTGTATATTGGAAATGTTTATTAAACTTGTATTTAAACTTATGTTTTTTACTTGCCATCCTGCATCAATATTAAATATATTCCATCCTGGCGTTCCTGATTTACCTATTCTATTATCGTCCTTATCTCCTTGGGCAAGCCTATCTTGTTTTCCCGCATATTGATGCGTAATAGCCAATGATTTATTTTTTTTAACGAAGGATATTTGATTTTGACCGAATAGGGGAGGTATTCTCCTCATCGGTTCATTTTTGGTTACATTTTGTCCGTAGGTATAAGTTGCATTGGTATACCAAGTTAAAAATTTACTTAATAAATAGGTGTAATTGACTTCTGCACCATTGATATAGGAGGATTCTATATTTTTTTTATTATAAACATTATACCCATTTATCACTTTCCCATCCACCAGAAGCCTTGCAATAATATCCTTTAACTTCATTTTAAATACTGCAATTGAAAAATCAATTTTATTTGAGCGGTATTTATAACCTATTTCTGTATTTAATGATTTTTCTGGTCGTAAATCATAACTTGGAATTTCATACCTAAAATCAACAATACCCAAACTACCTAAATCATCAATATTGGGTGCCCTATATCCAGTTGTAATAGAACCAAACAAAAAACTGTGTTGGTTAACTTGGTAGTTGATGCCGTAATTGGATACTAAGGCAGAGGGTTTTATTGCTATTTCGCCTAACGTAAGTTCATTCATTTGAATATGTAAAAAATTATAACGTAGCCCTGCAACTATATTAAATTTATTGAAATTTAAATTATGTATATTAAATAAGGAGCTGTTTTTATATATCGATCCATTGGGATACAATCCTCTTTTAAATACTTGGGTATTTAATTCGCTACTTGTTTCAATGGCTTCGCTAAAAATCTGATCTTTATAATAATCAAAACCACTATTCATGGTCCAGTTTTTATTTGGCTTTGATACTATTTCTGCTGTTAAGCCAATATTTTTGACAGTATCAGCTTCATTTCTAAATATACTTGAATTGTTTTTTTGAATAGATCGCTGTTCAATTGATCTTTGTGTAGAAACATTTATAATTATTTCGGAGACCCATTTCTTATTACTAATATACTTATATTTTAAATAGTTTAAATAGCGAACTTGATAATCTATATGGTTTGTTTTATAATTTTCTAAAGCTATTTTGTGATAAATAGGTACATTTTTTTGAATGGTGTTTTGACTTGAATAAATAAGTTCACTTTGGTTATTTATTTTTATTTTTGTTTTTAAATCATAATTAATTTCATTGTATCCCGTAGGAGTTTGTTTCCCTATATTTCCACCACCTACTAAATCACCATATTTTTTTAAAGAAATCCCGCCTAAAAAATCCCATTTATTTGTAGCATATTGAATAGCTGTTCTATTTGTTTTTTCCATATCATTTGAAATAAATTTGCTCGTATTATTTAAGCTTATTTTATTCAATTCTTTCGAAGCATTTTCTTTGGTTTTTACATGTATTACACCACCCATTGCGTCAGATCCATATTCTACCGCACCGAAACCTTTTAGCACATCAATTTTATCAACGGTAAACATATCGATAGTATTCAGGTATTGGTTGGGCCCATATCTATAAATTGCGTTATTCAGTCTTATTCCATCTAATACAATAAGTGTTTGATTCCCTGTAAGGCCTCTTATAAAAGCGGAGCCACCGCCATGGTTTGTTTTCTGAATAAAAACACCAGATACGCCCATTAAGGCTTCTGGAGCTGTTCTTGCACCCTTTTCAATTATTTGATGATTTGTAATTGAACTTATTACTAATGGATTTTTAGTATTCAAAATTTTTATGGACCTGCTGGTAACTATAGCGGAGTCAAGATTGATAAAAGAAGAATCTTCTTTTTGTGCAGAAACGTTAATTGAAAAAATAAGGGAAAGTAAAAAATAATACTTCTTCATACTTTCGCAAATTTATTGTTAATCTTCTATAATTGTTTCTTATGTTTTATGCCGCCAGGATTGCCGGCTACACTTTCTTTCGCCGTCATCCCAAGAGGGCTCCTTACCCAAAGCCTTTCAAAAGCAAACTTCGTTTGCTTTTTGCTTTTCTCATTCTCGCCAGCTTACACAAGCGAGCTTGTGACGCTGCCTTAAATGAAAAAAGCCTATCACTTTGTGATAGGCTTTGTAGAGCGTACGGGATTCGAACCCGTATTACCTCCGTGAAAGGGAGGTGACCTAACCCTTAGTCGAACGCTCCAAGTCCACTATGTTATTAGGGTCGCAAAAATAGGTCTCAAACGCTTTACTGCCAAAAGATTTTTGCTTTTTTTAATGAATATCAATACAGTAGGGGATTTGAATTAGTGCCAATGCGGATTTGGGTAAACGGCCGATACCGGTCAATACGATCAGTTGTTTGTTTAAAATCCTTGATTTTGTTGATTTATTCTTACTTATTTAGCCCTTATTTTTTAAAAAGATGGTACCTTTGCATCTTCTATTCAATTAAAATCGATAAAAATGAGTTCAGTTAAAGTAGCAATCAATGGATTTGGCCGAATTGGTCGTCTGGTTTTCCGCCAAATTTATAACATGGAAGGTATCGAGGTAGTCGCGATCAATGACCTTACTTCTCCCGCGGTTTTGGCACATTTATTAAAGTATGATAGTGCACAAGGTCGTTTTGATGCGGATGTGAAATCAACAGAAGATGCTGTAGTGGTGAATGGCCACGCGGTAAAAATATGTGCACAACGTGATCCAGCGCAAATTCCTTGGGGCGCACATAATGTAGATGTAGTAATTGAATCAACTGGATTCTTTACAGATAAAGAAAAAGCAGAATTGCATATTAAAGCAGGTGCAAAGAGAGTCGTGATTTCTGCGCCAGCAACTGGTGATATGAAAACAGTGGTATTTAATACCAACCATGAAATTTTAGATGGTACGGAAACAGTGATCTCCGGTGCATCTTGTACCACGAACTGTTTAGCGCCAATGGCGAAAGTATTA
>SXGR01383265.1_pt1 | contig 26607 bp, 27 predicted proteins | sample 3174711 | NCBI WGS metagenome assembly SXGR01 (sample SAMN11356860, study PRJNA531348) | freshwater metagenome | isolation source: freshwater sample F1-60 | place: China: Fuxian Lake, Yuxi | collected 2017-12-25
AGCACCGTCTGGTCCTGAGGACACCACTTGACGGCGGCCGTGCGCTTGTACGCAAGACCGCGCTCGAACATCTGCAAGAAGATCCACTGCGTCCAGCGGTAATAGGCGGGGTCCGACGTCGAGAGCTCGCGGTTCCAGTCGATCGACCAGCCCATCCGCAGCATCTGCTCACGGATCCGCGCGATGTTATGCGCGGTTACCTCGGCGGGCTTGCCACCCGTCTTGATCGCAGCGTTCTCGGCCGGCAGACCAAACGAGTCGTAGCCCATCGGGTGAAGAACCTGGAAACCGTTGCGGCGACGAAAGTGCGAGACGACGTCGCCCATCGTGTAATTGGTCACGTGCCCCATATGCAGATCGCCGGACGGATACGGCAGCATCTCGAGGACGTACGCACGCGGACGCTCGTCATTAGCCGGATCACTGGGGTTGGGCGTCTCGAACGCGCGCTCATCGGCCCAGACGGCCTGCCAACGCGCTTCGATTGCTTGAGGGTCGTAACGCTCCATCACGGCAGGATACGCGTCGCTCGCACAAAGCACGGCACTGCAAGTGGTAAAAAACCTAAATCACGACTCATCGCAAATCAGACACGGTGCGAAAAGATCAAGCGACACAGATAAGTGTCTACACCTACGGAGGAGAGAACAATGGAACTGACCTCGACACAAGAGACAATCTTGTGGGCCGGGACAATCGGGATGGCGCTCGGCGCGATTGTTATCGCAATGATCGGCTTCCGGCTGCCGAAAGCGGAGCGCCATCACGTGACGGCGAGTTTCTTCGTCTGCGCGATCGCTGCATGTGCCTACTACGCCATGGCGATCGGCATCGGCTCGATCACGGTCAACGGGTACGAGATTTTCTTCGCTCGATACGCCGACTGGGTGCTGACGACTCCGCTGCTCTTGCTCGGCCTCGTAACGGTTGGCATCGCTGCAGTGGCGGGTGGAGAAGCTGGGCGTGAGCGAGCCGGGTTGATCGGCTTCGTCATTGGTGCGGACATTCTGATGGTCGTGACGGGCTTCATCGCGGCACTCCGCAACGGCCATGACGATAAGTGGGTCTGGTACGCAATCAGCTGCGTGTTCTTCCTGCTCGTCCTCTGGGCTGTCTACGGTCCCGTCAAGGAGTACGTCTCCAGCACGATGAAGCCGCTGTACGTGCGCCTCTTGACGATCCTGACCGTCCTTTGGCTGATCTACCCCGTTCTCTGGGCCCTCGGCACCGAAGGTACGGGCACACTGAGCCTCACCGGCGAAATCGCCGTCTTTGCAGTGATCGATGTGCTCGCAAAGGTCGGCTTCGGCATCTTGCTCGTCACGGGTGTCGGCAAAGCGGCCAAGCACGTCGCGTAGAACGTTGCTGGCGGTCCGAGCTTCGAGCCTCCGTTGCTTGAAGCTCGGACCGCTATGCGCTCCCCCATTGCGCGAGTGCACCGCCATCCGCACGGGTAGAGCTGATGCGCAGTAGCCGGTTGTACTTCGCCAGTCGCTCTGACTGCGTCAACGACCCGACCTTCAACTGACCGGGCCCAGCGGCGATCGCCAAGTCGGCGAGCCAGTCGTCCTCGGTCTCGCCCGAGCGGGCACTCACCACGACGCGCCAGTGCGCCTCGCGGGCGCGCGCCGCTACGGCGAGCGCGTCGGACAGCGTGCCGACTTGATTGGCCTTGACCAGCACAGCATTCACGGCATGAGTGTCGATCGCCTGCTCGAGGCGATCAAGCTGCGTGCAGAGGAGATCGTCGCCGATGATCTGAATCCGAGACCCAAGCGCAGCCGTCAGCTGAGGCCAGGGCGCCCAATCGTCCTCACCGAACGGGTCCTCGATACTGACGATCGGAAAGTCCTGAGACCACGCGACTAGGCGTTCGGCCCACACATCCGCCGTGACGGTCTCATTGTCTGCGGCGAGGCGATAGCCACCCTCCACGACAAGCTGACTCGCAGCGACATCGAGGCCGATCGCGATCTCGTCGCCGGGCACGAAACCCGCGCGTTCGATCGCAGCGACCAGCATTTCGAGACCATCGCGATTGCCGAGGTCGGCGGCAAAGCCACCCTCGTCGGCTCGAAGGAGCGTTCGCCCACCAGCGCGCAACTCATCGGCCAGTGCGGCGAGCACACGCGCCACGTGCTCGATCGCCTCCGGAAAGGTCGTGGCCGCCACGGGAATCGCAAGATAGTCCTGGAGATCAACGCTGTGTTCGGCGTGCAGCCCGCCCGACAGGGCATTGATCATCGGCCTCGGTAGGACAGATGACTGATCGCCGCCCAGGTGCTGCCACAGCGGCACGTCTTGTGCCAGCGCGGCAGCGCGTGCCGTCGCCACCGAGGCAGCGAGGATCGCGTTGCCGCCGAGACGCGAGCAATTTGGCGTCCCATCGAGGCTGCGCAGCGTGGCATCGATCAACGTGCGCTCGGTCGCATCCACTCCTTGGAGGGCTGCACTGATCTCGCCCTCGACATTGGCGATGGCACGTAAGACACCACGCCCGGCGTAGCGCGCCGCATCGCCATCGCGCAGTTCGACAGCCTCATGCCGTCCAGTCGAGGCGCCGGAAGGAACGCTGGCGCGGGCGGTCAGACCCGAGCTGAGTGTGACCTCGGCCTCCACAGTTGGTCGCCCACGGGAATCGAGCACCTCGTAGGCACGCAGGCTGGCGATGCGGCTTCTCACGGCGCTCCCACCTCGACGCGCTCGATCGCCTGCAGCACCGTCATCGGTGGACGCAAGAGCAGCGATCGGCCAAGTGCTCGCGCCAATGCCTGTGAGCGCTCATCGAGATACTCAGCAGGCGACTTGCCGTCGACGCGCGCAACCATTATGATGCCGAGCTCGCAGATTGTCGCGGATTCGTTGATTAGCGCCTCGGCCTGCTCGCGATAGGCGCCATAGAACCCACGCGCCAACGCCGCAAATGGGGCCCGTTGGCGCGGCATGTGCAGCGCCTTTAGACAGAGATGATTGAGACAGAAGGCGACATCGAAGACCGGGTCGCCCCAATGCGCAACCTCCACGTCCAGTACCAGCATCCGATCGGGATACGCGATCAGGTTCTTGGGGGCGTAGTCGCCGAGCACGAGCGCACGGCGCGTCGCGAGCAGGCGCTCGATCTCGGCGTCGATCAGTTCGGCGAGGTCGGGGTGCCGCACTGCCACGCTGCGGTGATACGGGTCGATTCGGCCTTCCACCATAGTCTGCACGGCATCAAAGTCGACAGCGGCCTGAGGATCACTGGCGGACGCGGTGTGAATTCGACCAAGCAAGTCCCCCGCACGGTACCCGTCACGAAGATCGAGCTGGCTGGCCAACAGCAATTCCTTCCACGGCGTGCCACCCGATGGCGCGCAGGTCATGCCAAAGGCGTGGATGTTGTCGTCGGCAAAGACCACCGAGGGTGCGATTCCTGGTCCGAGGAGACGATTGATCGTGCTCAAACAGCGATACTCGACTGCGCTGCGGCCGACATCGTAGGCCCAGACTTCGGCAACCCGAAGAAACGGCAGCGCCTGCTTGACCACCAGACACCCGGTGTCCCACTCCACGCACCAGACATCGTTAGAAATACCTCCGCCGAGAGCGCTGACGGTGCAATCGTTCGAGGCCGGTACGACACCGCGTTCGACCAGATACGGCACCAGCGTGGTGGCAGTGAGTTCCACCTGCGCAGTATCCACGATTGCACCTACCCTTAGCCCGTGGAGCAACCGACAGCGATCGAAGTACGAGGCGCAAGTCGTCGGTATGACAGCATCCAGGCCCTCGACAATGTGACCCTAACCATCGACGCGCCTGCCACGGGCCTGCTCGGCCAGAACGGCGCAGGCAAGTCAACGCTGATGAAAGCCATCCTTGGTCTGGTCCGCTTAGACGCTGGCGAGGTGCGCGTGCTTGGGCACGATGCACGCCACGACGGCGAACAGGTGCGGCGTCGCATTGGCTACGCACCCGAGCACGAGTGCTTGCCGCCCGAACTGACGGCCGCCGATCTCTGCCGACACCTCGCAGAGCTGCGCGGACTCTCGCGCGCCGACGCCATCCGGCGCGCATCAGAGGTCCTGTTCGCGGTCGGTCTGGAGGAGGAGCGTTCGCGCGTGATCGGTTCGTTCTCGCTTGGCATGCGCCAGCGCGTCAAGATCGCCCAGGCGCTTGTCCACGCACCCGAACTGATCATCCTCGACGAGCCCACCAACGGCCTCGACCCCACGCAACGCACCGAAATGCTCGACGTCATCCGACGCGTGTCGCGCGACCTCAACGTCCGCGTGCTGATTTCATCGCATATCCTCGATGACATTCGACGCACCTGCGACGCCGTCGTTGTGATGCGCGCCGGCGCGGTCACCCTGGCCCGTCCCCTCGCGGCGGAGGCCGATGAGGCCGACGTTTTGCGCGCCGAGACTGTCGCCGATTCCGCACCATTTGTCGCTGCGATGACGGCCGCTGGCCTCGACTGCACCGTGATCGACCCAACGACGACACGCGTCGTGATTCGTTCTGAACGCGATCGCGACGTTCTGCGCGACACGGCAGCCAACACCGGCGTGGGCCTGCGCCGTCTCCATCGCGATGGTCCGTCGATCGAAGACGAACTACTCGAGGCGATCGGATGAGTGAGGCCAAGATCCACGATGTGCGTTACCGACCCTACGACGGCGAGGTATCCGGCAGCAGCCGCCGCGGGATCGTCTCGATGGCGCGCTGGAGTGCCCTGCGCGCACTCGGTGCACGCCGCCCGTGGACTGCGAAGATCGTGCCGGTCGGGCTCGCCTTCATCGCGCTCGGACCCGCAATCACCGCGCTCGGCGTCAAGGCTCTGCTGGGCTCGCAAATCACGCAGCAGTTGCCCGGCGATCTCGTTCCGTACGGACCATACTACCAGCTGATCGGGTTTGCCATCCTCGCCTACGCAGCGATCGTGATCCCCGAGACGACCTGCCCCGATCGTCGCAGCCGCGTGCTGGATCTCTACCTGTCAACGGCACTGAGTCCGCGGGAGTATGTGCTGGGCAAAGTCTTTGCCTCCCTGGTACCGCTCTTGGCTGTGACGACGCTTCCGCTTGCCTTTCTCTACGCCGGCAACGTCTTCTTCGCGACACACCCACTGGGCTACGTCCAAGATCACCTACGCGAGATTCCCGCAATCCTCGGTGGTGGGCTCTTAATTGCTCTGGTCTACACGCTGCTCGGACTTGCAATCGCGTCGTTGACGAGCCGTCGTGCGTTCGCCAGCGTGGGCTTCATCCTGCTGATGATCATTTCGGGGTTGGTGAGCGGCGCCTTGCGCGAGGTGGCAAATCTAGGACCCAACTCGCGGCTCGTCAACCTCCAAGGCCTCCCCATCTGGCTGGCACAGAAGCTGATTGGAGGCCCGCCGAGCTTCATCAAGAACGGGCCACTCCAGAAGGTAGAAACCCCAGACGTTGGGTTGCTAATCCTGATGAATGCGATCCTGATCGTGGTCTGTATCGGCATCCTCGCGCTGCGCTATCGCCGGAGCGACGCATGACGCCGCTCCTCGAGTTTGATCGCGTCTCGAAGTGGTTTCGTGACACCGTCGCCGTCGGCGACGTCTCCTTTGCAATTGAGCCGGGGGTAACCGGTCTGCTCGGCCACAACGGTGCGGGCAAATCGACGGCGATCCGTCTTGCGACGGGCCTTGCGCGACCGGACGAGGGAGCGATCCGTGTGCTTGGTCTCGACCCGCGTCGTAGTGGCACGGCGCGGGCGGCGATTGGACTGGTGCCAGACGGTGATGGACTTTGGCCTGGCCTGACGGCACTCGGACTCGTCGTCTCCTGCGCGCGCCTGCGCGGTGTCTCTAACCCCCAAGAGGCCGCTCGGCGCGCACTGACCACAGTCGACCTGCTCGACGTCGCCGACCGCAACGTCAAAGGCTTTTCGCAGGGCATGCGGCAGCGCGTCAAAATCGCGCAGGCTCTGGTGCACGATCCGCAGGTGTTGATTCTCGACGAGCCCCTCAACGGACTCGATCCCCAGCAACGCGAGACCACCATCGCCTTGCTGCGGGAACTCGGCAACCAAGGCATCGCGACGCTGTTCTCGAGCCATGTGCTGACCGAGGTTGAACGTGTCGCCGATCGCGTCCTTGTGCTCGTCAATGGCCGACTCGTTGCCGAGGGATCGCCGCAGGGTCTCCGCGAGTTGATGGACGAGCGTCCACGCCGCGTCCAAGTCGTCACTACGAATGCGCGTGCCGTTGCCGCAGGCCTCGCAGGCTTACCAGGGGTCGAGAGCGTCGAACTCTCCGACGACGGCGTGCTGGTCGAGACGCGCGACCCCACCGCCCTCGCCCGTGCACTGCCCGAGCTGGCCGTGGCAACGCACGCTCAGCTGCGCTCGATCGAGCCGACCGATGAGGATCTAGAGAGCGTGTATGGCTACCTCACCCAACGAGCCCGCGAGACGCGTCGATGACCGTCACTCGGCTCACCGTTCGTGCGCTGCTATTGCGTCGACGTTCGCTGGCGTTGCTCCTACCGGTGTCCTCAGTCCTCTTTTTCGTGGGACTGTCCATTGTTCGCGGCGATGTCGTTCCTGACATTCAGGCAATCATCGTCGGACGCCTGCTCGTGACGACCGTCACACCACTCGTAGCCCTCGTTTTAGCCGTCACGGCGATCGGTGACGAGCGCGAATCGGGCACGATCGTGTACCTCGCGACCGCCCGCATCTCGCGACTGCGGATTGCGGCAGAGAAGACACTGGCCGCAGCAATCTGCACAGCGATCTTGCTGTCTCCCGCGCTGATCGCAATCGTCATTCTCGGCATCCATCTCGGGGTTGGGACTGACAACATCCTGCGCGGCATCGCCGGCACGCTCCTCGTAGCAACGGTCTATGCAGCTGTCTTTGTGATGGTCGGGCTGCTCGTGCGACGCGCACTCGTGGCGGGCATTCTCTACATCCTCGTCTGGGAGGGCGCAATCGCCACGATCGCTCCCTCTGCCGAGCGGTTCAGCATGACTGCGTGGGGGCGGGCAATCACCGACAGTGGGATCTACGGATTGACGCCAGACCTCGTACCCACGCTTGGCGCGACCACAGGCGTGATCGCTTTGGTGGTCGCCACCGGACTTGCCGTCGTCTTAGCCGGTTGGCGTCTCGGGCGCATGGACCTACCCTAAGACCGCTCCAAACCTGAGAAAACTCTCAGGTATCGCACGTCAGATTTCGGCACACTCCGGGTCAGCACCAAGGACCCACTGCGCGGCATCAGCACTTTTTTATTGCCGACATCGTGCCCAACAAACCTTCTGACCTTGGAGCCATCATGAACGCACCCTCGCTCACCCGTCGCGGCATCCTTGCCGTCGCGGCCTCCACCGGTGCGGCAGTGCTACTCGCACAGCCTGCAGGACTCGTCGATACAGCACGAGGCTCCGCCAACTCGAGCTGCGACCCGCACGCCAGCATTACGCCCTACGGCATCAATCAGGTCGGGATCACCACGAACGCTCCCGAGCACCTCCAGTTGGCGGGCTTCGACCTCGTCCCAGGCACAACCCGCGAGCAGCTGATTACCCTGCTGCGGGCGTGGCAAGAGGCAATTGGGCTCCTGACGAATGCGATGGAGCCAAGGGGGATCGAACCCCTGACCTTCTGGCTGCCAGCCAGACGCTCTCCCAGCTGAGCTATGGCCCCGTCAGCCGCGCACGATAGCAAGACGGCTAGAAAGGACGTGACAGACGGTGCCGCTGCGACTCGCGCCGCGTGGTGCTAACCCTCAGCAACGAGCGTATGTGGGACTTGGCCCCACAACTCGTCAAGGCGATACAACTCGCGCGACTCGGGCACAAAAACGTGAACGACGATGTCGAGAAAGTCGATCAACACCCAGATACCCTCCTTCATGCCCTCGGTGCGCAGCGGGATCAGGCCAAGCTCGCGCTTCATACGCAGCCCAACCTCCTCGGCGATGGCCTGAACCTGGCGGGTGTTACTCCCAGTCATGACGACGAACCAGTCGGTGTACGCGACCACGCCGCGCATATCGAGCAGAACGATGTCCGTCGCGAGCTTGTCCGCACCAATAGAGCCAGCATGCTGAGCGAGAACGGTGGTATCGCTCAGTGGTTCAGTCCCTTGCTCCAAGCACAGTCGGAACGTATCACGGCTGGCCGACGGATCATCCGGCACCACCAGATTGATACAGACCCTCGGCGGCAATCAGCGCCGCCACGGACGGTGAAACGAGCCCGTGGATCGCCTCGCCCGCGGCAATACGGCGCCGAATCTCGGAGCTGGCGATGTCCAGCTCGGGCATCGCGATCAGCGTTGCCGAGCCAGCGGCAATCTCGACACCTGGACGGGGCGCCACCGCAATCGTGGCAAGGCCGCGAATGCGTTCTGGGTCGTGCCAGTCGTCGAGCGTCGCGTACTGATCTGCGCCCAACAGCAGGACCAGCTCGGCATCGCCAGCGGCGCGGGCCAACTGCTCCAACGTGTCAGCCATGTACGAAGGCCCTGCACGATCGACTTCGACGCTCGAGGCCAGAACGACGGGCTCGTCGGCGGCAGCGGCTTGGGCGAGGCGCAGACGAATACCTGCAGTAACGGCAGGCGGCTCGCGATGAGCAGGCACACCCGTCGGCACGAGCAAAACACACTCGAGGACGAGCTGCTCGGCCGCCACTCGCGCCAAGGCGGCGTGCCCGAGGTGTGGCGGATTGCAGAGCGAGCCAAGCACACCGATACGACTCGAGCTAGGCACGGTACGGAACCTCGCGATCGCCGATCTTGACGATGATGCCGCTTTTGCCGCCAGCGCGAACGAGCAGTGGTGTCAGTCGGCGTGTCTCGACGTAGTGCGCCACAGCCTGCGTCGCGGCCTCATCGTCCATCCATTTGATGTCCTCTTCGATCGTGGCGCCAATGATGCGCACACCCGTCTCGTCGCGCAGCACACGCACGTTGGCGCTGCCAGAGCGACCGGGACGATAGACGAGGTATTGAGCCAACTCGGCCTCGGCGGCGGGTGTGATATCGGGCTCGGGCACCACGCGTCCAAGCGTGCTCATCAGCTCGGGCACACCTTCACCCGTCACACACGAGACCGGCAAGATCCATGGCTTGCCTGTGTCTTCGTCGCGCAGCACGTTGCGCATCGCCGAGCTATCGCCCAGCGCATCGAGTGCATCCGCGAGTGCGCTCACAAGCACGTCGCGATCCGCTTCGCCGCTAAGGTCGATGCGGTTGAACACCACGAGGCGCGGGCGCGTCGAGAGGTCTACCTGATACAGCTCGAGCTCACGATGGATCGCCACAAAGGCCTCGATCGACTCCTCGACGGACAGCCCCGCATCGACGACGTGCAGGAGCAGCTTGGCGCGCTCGAGGTGGGCCAGGAATTCGAGTCCAAGGCCATGCCCCTCGGCGGCCCCCTCGAGCAGCCCGGGCACGTCCATGACGGTGATCTGGCGGTCAACCGCGAGATCGACAATGCCAAGCACCGGCTCGATCGTCGTAAAGGGGTAGTCCGCAACCTTCGGCTTGGCATTCGAGATGCGACGCAGCAGCGATGACTTACCAATATTCGGGAAGCCGAGCAGAGCGGCATCGGCCAGCAACTTGAGCTGTAAGACCAGCGTGTAGTCGTCGCCGAGGCCACCGAACTCTGCCGTGCGCGGTGCCTGGCGGACGGAGGTCCGAAAGCGTCGGTTGCCAGAGCCACCACGACCACCATGAGCAATCGTGGCGGAGGCACCTGGCGCAGCGAGATCAACAATCACGACCTCGTCGTCGTCCAAAACCTGCGTACCAACGGGCACAGGGATAATCGTGTCGAGACCCATCGAACCCGTGCGGTTCGAGCCCTCGCCGCTGTGGCCATCCTCGGCCTTGAGGTGCGGGTTGTTGCGGACGTTGGTCAAATCGCGGAGCGACGGATCGGCAACGAGAATGACGCTGCCACCATCGCCGCCGTCACCACCAGACGGACCGCCACGCGGCACAAATTTCTCACGTCGAAACGCGACAGCCCCATCGCCGCCTCGACCCGCCGCGGCGTAGATCGTCGCCCGGTCGGAGAACACGGGCTACGCCTTGCCGACTACCCCTCGGCCGGTGCGACCGAGATGATGCGCTTACCGCGACGCTGACCGAAGTCCACGACACCATCGCACGTGGCGAAGATCGTGTGGTCAACGCCGATGCCCGTACCTGCGCCCGGGTTAAAGCGGGTGCCACGCTGACGAACAATAATTCCGCCTGCGCGGATAGCCTGGCCCGCGAAGACCTTGACACCAAGTCGCTGGGAATTAGAGTCGCGGCCGTTCTTCGAGGAGCCAAGTCCTTTTTTATGCGCCATCTTTAGTTCCCTTCTTGCCGAAGGCGATCGTCTCTACCTCAACGACGGTCTGCTTCGAGCGGTAACCCATCCGACGGGCACTGCTCTTCTTCGAACGATACGTTCGGATATTGATCTTCGGGCCGAGCTTGTGCTCCTTGACGCGCACGGAGACGGTCACAGGCTTGAGCTCGGATTCCGTCGCAAGTGTCTGCTTGCCATCCGAGGCGAGAACGACGGGCGGCTTGAGGGTTGCACCCTCGTCTAGCGCCACGCGATCCACAACAATCCGCTCACCCTTGGTGACGCGGTATTGCTTTCCTCCGAGGGCGATTACAGCAAACATCGATGCGAGACTTTCGTACGGGTCGCCACCGGCGACAACGGGCGGGAACATAACAGAGAAGCGAAGCGCACGGCTCCGCCTCTCTGCCGTTTACGGTCAGTTCTTGCCAAGAATACGGCCCAAAAGACCGCGCTTTGGCTTGGCTGGAGCAGCCGGCTTGGCTCCTGCTGGTGCCTCTTTCTTGGCTGCTGGAGGGGATTCAGTGGACTTCGGGCGCGAATTCTGACCACGCGACTCCTGCCCACCACCTTCTCCGTTACCACTTGCTGCGCCTGCACCGCTGCCACTTCGGGAGCGACCACGACCGCCGCGGCTGCGGCGTCGTTTCGGTCGTGCGGGGCCATCGTCATCCGCACCCTCAGTTGCTCCCTCCCGAGCGGGCTGAGCAGCACGAGGGGCTGGCTCTTCGCCATCTGCAGCCGGCGCTTCGCCTGGTGCACTCGCTGCACCAGTTCCACCCGTAGAACGACCGCGACCACCACGACGACCGCGACGACGACGCTTTTTGGGGGCGCCGCCTTCTGCGGTCGCCTCCTCGCCATCTTCGTCCTCGTCGCCTTCATCGTCTTCATCGTCTTCATCGTTCTCGTCGTCACTATCGACCGACGAGTCGGTTGCAGCCGCACTCCGGCTGCGACGACGCTTCGGCGTGGCCTCGGACTCTTCGCCCTCGACGACGACCACGTCGGCCTCTTCCGGCAGATCAAGCGGCTCGGTCTCTTCGCCGACGGACGCCGTCATGTCACCCATAGGAGTGTCGATCGTCGCCGATGGCGTTCGACTGCGTTTGCCCTTGCGCTTGTTGCCCTCAAGGTCGATCCGCTCGCCGACGAGGCGCGGCGGCTCATGCACGTCGCTGCGAGGATCGACCATCTTGATCATCTCTTCCTCGGTGATTGGCTTCGCATCGAGCAGCACAGCGTGCGCCTCGAGTCGACCAATCCGTTCGATCTTGATGCGCTGCGTCTCGCCGAGGTACGGACCGGCTCCAGCAACGACCACGCGATAGCCACCCTCAAGCACAGCAACCGCATCGGCTGCCTGATACATATGCGGCTCGGAGAGCGAAACCTCCAGCTCCTGACCAGCCTCGACGGGAATCGCGTCTTCCAACACCTCCGAGACGGTGCCCTCCTTGAGGAACGAGCAACGCTCGCGCGGCACACCATCGGTGGCAACGATCGAGAAATGTTTACCCGTCGCCTTCTCGAGCTCTTCGAGGCGTGTACCACCGGGGCCAATCATCCGGGCAGCCACGGAGGGATCAACCTCGATCAGGAAGGCCTCCGAGGCCGACTGCACCGCATGGCGGCGCAGCATGCGCAGATTGTCGAGTGCGAGCGTCTCGTCACTCAGGACGCGACCCTCACCCGCACAGGTGGCGCACTCGCTCGTCATGATCTCGCGCACGCCGTCGGTCACGTTCTGGCGTGTCATCTCGACCAGTCCCAACGGGCTGATCGAGACGAGATAGACCTTCGAACGATCCTTCGCGAGCTCTTCCTTGAGTGCCGTGATGACCGCATCGCGGTTTGTCTTCGACTCCATGTCAACGAAGTCGATCACGACGATGCCGCCGAGATCGCGCAGCCGCAGCTGACGTACGACCTCGCGGGCCGCCTCGAGGTTGTTATGCACGATCGTGTCTTCGAGCCGTCCCTTGCCGACGAAGCGGCCGGTGTTGACGTCGACGATCGTGAAGGCCTCTGCGTAGTCGAACAAGAGGTAGCCGCCCGAGGGAAGATCGACGCGACGCTTGAGTGTGCTCTCGATCGCCTCGTCGACGCCGTAGCGCCGCAAGAGCTCCGTCTGGGCCGAGTGGCGATGGACGCGCGTGACGAGCTCCGGGCTGCGCTCCTGCACGTAGGAGACGATGCGATCGTAGGTCGCCTCGTCGTCGACGATCAACTCGTCGACATCCTGGCGAAAATCGTCACGTACGAGGCTTAACGCGATATCTACCTCGGTGTGAATGGCAGATGGTGCAACAGCGGTCTTGGAGCGCTCGATCACAGCCTCCCATTGATCTTCGAGCAACGCGAGGTCGCGCTCCAACTCGACCAGTTCTGCTCCGCGTGCAGCTGTACGCACGATCAGACCGCCACCGAGGCGCGGAGTCAGCTGCTTGACGAGGTCGCGCAGGCGATCGCGCTCGCCGTCGGGAAGGCGCTTCGAGACACCGCCACCCTCTCCGTCCGGCACGTAGACCAGGAATCGGCCCGCCAACGAAACGTCCATCGTCACGCGCGCACCCTTTGTCTTCATCGGGTCCTTCGTCACCTGTACGAGCAGCGACTGGCCACCCTTGACGAGGTCTTGGATCCGCTTCGAGCGACGCGCACGCTGATCGAGTCCATCAATGCGGATCTCGGCAACGTGCAAGAACGCGTTCTTGTCCATGCCGGCATCGACGAACGCCGCCTCCATGCCAGGCAACACGGTGTCGACCTTGGCAAGGTAGATGTTGCCGAGCAAGGATCGGCGCTCATCGCGCTCGATGTACGTCTCGACGACGCGGTCGTCTTCAATCAGGGCTGCCTTTGTCTCGTACGTATCGGCAGATATCAGGATTTTCTTCATGTGATCTCCGTGGCCCCCACTCGCACCGGTTTCGGCGCGGCGTGGACCGCTCGTCGGGTAATGCCAGCCACAGCGAATGCGTCGGGGGCGCAGCTCGAAAGCGCGCGCACAACCTCACTGGGCTTGGCAGAGCCATCGTCATCGATGGCGATCTGAACGATCGCCGCCTCACCATCGAGCCGAAACTCGGGTGCGTAGCGGCGAACATCAACAGCACGGTGCTGCATAGGGCTGCACCGCGGTATCCGTAACTCCGAGGCCGCACGATCGGCGGCAACGGCCTGGGCGAGCGTTTCGCCCGGCGCATCGAACACGATGCGATAGGTCGCACCCGTGACGGCGGTCGGAGGACCGGCGAGACAGGCTTCGAGCGGGACGACTCCACGCGGACAATTCGCGGCGAGTCGGACAACGAGGTCGTCGAGGTCGTGGCTGTCACCCACGAGTTCGACCGTGCAGCGCTCATCCTCCGACGCGGCACCATCTGCGCGCGATAGCGCAAGGCTGATGACAGGTTGGGGTCGCATGCCGAATGAGAGCGCTAGCTGATACCCCGCTCGCCGCAACGCGGCCAGCAGACGTTCAACCAGCTCGAGCCGGCTGAGGTACCGCGCACGGTCCCGGATGGCGAGGCGAAGCTCGATCCTCACGGCATGCACTGCAGGATGCGTGGCATTAGGCCGCCACCAACCGGTTCCGAACGGGACCGACATGGATGCTGCAATCGCTACAGCCATCCCCTCGGCAATCCCCGGTCGGCCGTTCGGCACGACTCTGCCACCAATCATCCAGCAGGAACTCCTTGGTCACACCGCTGCGCACGTGATCGCATGCCAGCGGGTCGAGAGGGTCGCGCTCTTGCGTCGCCTCCACCTTGAGGTCGCGTCCGGCAGCGCTCAACGCCGTCCTGTACGCGTCCTCGCGGTGGTGCTCCGTCCAGGCGTCGAAGCGTGCACCTGCACGCCGCGCGGCCTCGAGCACGTCCCCCGTGATTGCATTTCCCCGGCCGATCGCACCCTTAAGCATGCTGGTGCGCAGATCGTGCGGGGACAACGTTCGTTCGCACCCGTTGAGCTGACGCCGCAGGTATTCCTGCTGGACGCGCATCTGCTGTTGGAAAACGGGCTGAACCACCCTCGGAGTCTAGCGGGGTGACTCGAACTACTCGTCAGACAACGTCGGTGCCACTCGTGGATCGACGAGCCGGCTGCGAGGCCGTTCCTGCCAACCTGGCGCCAGCGCCTGCTCGCGCACGATCCGGGCACCCACCGCCAGCACCAGACCCACAGCGGTCAAGTTCGTGATCGTGTTGGAGCCACCGTAGGTCATGAATGGCAAGGGAATACCGGTTGTCGGAGCGATTCCGAGATTCATTCCGATGTTGATCCCGACCTGCGTTAGCAGGAGACCAAATACGCCGGCGGCGATAAATGACTCCTCGAGGTTCCGCGCCCGTGGAATCATCCGTCCGACGCGCCAGAAGACCAAGAGGTACAACAGCACCACGATGGCCGAGCCAACGAAGCCGCGGTTCTCTCCCACCACAGCGAAAACGAAGTCCGTATGGTGCTCAGGCAAAAAGCTACCCGCCGTCTGACTGAGGCCCTCACCCCGTCCCGCCAAGCCACCCGAACCGATTGCGATCATCGATTGTTGCGCCTGGTAGGCCGCGTCGCTGCCACCCTGAGGATCGAGAAACGCCGTGATTCGCTCTGACTGATACGGCCGCAAGAGCGGGAGACCGATCGAGGGCAAGATGCCGAGCACGAGCACGACCACTGCGACCCCAACGCCACCGAGCACAGCCACGCTCCGACCCGGCAGACCCGCCACAACGAGCACCGTCAGCGTGATCGCGATGTAGACGATCGACGTGCCCAAATCTGGCTGAATAAAAACCAATGCGAACGGTGGCAGCATCAAAAGTGCCGCCCTCGTCGCCATGCCCCAGCCGCGGATCCCGCGACGGATACAGTCCGCGATGATGATGGATAGGCAGACGATCATGGTTACCTTGCCGAGCTCGGATGGCTGCAGCGTGAAGAATGGCAACGGAATCCAGCGCTGCGAGCCGCGAGCCGCCGAGAAGCCAAGCACGATGATCAGCAATCCGATCGTGGAGCCGTAGATGAACCAGAACAGTCGGCGGTAGATGCGCGGGTCGATCACCATCGCGACGGCGGCAAAGCCCAAACCAGCCAAGATGTAGATGATGTGTCGGCGATCAAAGAAGCCTGGATCGCCGAGTAGATCGTTGACGGTTGCAGCCTGCACTGCTCGCTCACCGATCACGAGCAGCAGGAGAACTGCTGTGACGAGAAGCCAATCGACACGCCGCAAGAGCAGGGTCAGGTTCATCCGGTCGACCCTTGCGTCGTCCCGGTCGAATCCTGTGCCTGCACCTCTTGAGCTGGATCGGTACCGAGGGCAGGACCGAAGTAGACGCCAGCCTTTTCCGCGCTCGAGATTTGACCGATCGTCGCCTCCTGCACGCCGAAGGCCTGCGCCATCACCTGTCGCACAGCTGGCGCAGACGTCACACCACCGAAGCCTCCCTGCTCGATCACGCAGACCACGACCAGCGTCGGATTCGTAGCGGGTGCGTAACCAGCGAACCACGCAAAGTCGCGCTTGCCAAGCTTCTCCGCTGTACCCGTCTTGCCAGCCACCAAAATCGGAAACCCCTTGAACGCTGTGTAGGCAGTGCCATCTGGATCCTGCGTGACGCCTTCGAGGCCTTTACGGATCGTCGCCAGCACGTAGGGATCCACAGCAACTTTCTCTCCGGGCGCCGACTCGAGCTTCTCGCGCATCGTTCCATCCTGCCCATAGACTGACGCACCAACGTGTGGCTGCACAAGCGTCCCACCGTTGGCAATGAGCGCGTAGAGGCGAGCAATTTGGAGTGGGGTCACCTCGAGATCACCCTGTCCAATTGACTGCAACACCGAATCGCCTGAGGTCCAGCGGTTGTGGACTCGATCGTCGCCAAAGCGACGCCTCTTATAGGCGGCGTCGGGCACGTTGCCAGCAGCATCGCCACCGATGTCAATGCCGGTCGAGGTACCAAAGCCAAGTCGCCGTGCCCATAGCGACTGAGGCTCGAACTGCCCACTCTTCGGCGTCGCTTCGTACAGGCGCTTCCCGAGTTCGTAAAAGTACGTGTCGCACGAGGCGGTCATGGCCTGAACCAGGTTCATCGGCTCGTTGATGCCCGATTCGAAGTTGCGATACGTCTGACCGTCAATTGTGACGTCGGGAGTGCACTGAATAACGCTATCGGACGTGGCGACACGGCCCTCGACAGAGGCGATTGCAGTCACCGGCTTGAAGGTCGAACCGGCCGGGTAGAGCCCCGTCATCGCACGATCAAGCAGCGGTGACGCCTTCGTATCACGCGCCAGCGAGTTCCAGTACTTTTGTCCCCCTGGTCCAGCCAAGATCGCCGGATCAAAGCCCGGATTCGAGGCCATTGCCCGAATCGCGCCGGTGCGGGGATCCATCGCAATAATCGCGCCACCCTCTGCGGATGGATGCCCATGCGTCTTCGCGTACGCAATAGCTTCGCGCAGCGCCGTCTCCGCTGCTGACTGGATGCCTGCGTCGATCGTCAGGCGAATGTTGTCGCCTGGACGAGCCGCCTGCGAGCGCACGATCGCACCCACCGGATCACCAAACGCGTTGACGCGTCGCTGCAGCGAGCCACTGGTGCCACGGAGGTAGCGGTCAAAATACCGCTCTACCCCACGCTGACCAACGAGATCACCAGGCTCGGCATTGCGGTAGGTGACCTGATCCTTGATCTGTTCCGCGGAGACCTCGGCGAGTTCGCCCCAGAGGTGTGGAGCCAACGGGTACGTCTTACCCTGGGTACCGCGAGACGTGCGGTAGGCCCGCACCGTGCCCTCAACAATTCGCACACCCGGATACTGGGCGGCGCGTTCTTTGAGGTAGAACAGCACGTCTCGGTCGACGTCTTTGGCCAGCACAATCGAATCGAACGGCGCCCTGATCGCAGCCGTATGGATGGCATCTTCCAGCTCGACAACCGTAATTCCTGACACCCGTGCGAGCTCGGCGAGCTGCGGATACTGCTTCGTGCAGTCGGCCCAGGCGCGTACCTGGTCGGTGCCATCGAGCTCTCTCTGAATGGCCGCAATGCGTGCCACGCGCCGCGGTTTCGAGAATCTGGCTGCCTCGATCAATGCCGCCGAAATCGCAAGTGCTCGCTCGTTGCTTGTCCGACTATCGACAGGGCCAGCAACATCGCGACCACAGAGCGTGAGCAGATCGGGAAACCGCGTCGGATCGATCGCAACCGAGTTTGACGGTCGACTGCCAACCAATAGTTTGCCCTGCGCATCGAGAATCTGGCCACGCGAAGCCGGTACATCGATGTTGCGCAGCCCATTCGAGTTAGCCTGGGCACGATACGACTGAACCTCGAGGACCTGCAACGACCACAGGCGCAGAATCAGAATCGCCACGATCACAATCGCAACCCCACCGAGGACAGCGACGCGACGCGCGGCGCCATCGCGATCAAACACTTCGGCGGTCACGAGCGGCTGCTTCGGTGGCGGCTGTTGGGCGATCGTTGGCTCGTCAACCGATGGCGTACTCATGCGACGCCCCCAACCGGCACGCCCATCAGTCGTCGCAAGATTGGCAGCATGATGATGCCAGCGAGAACCGTGAACATCACCCCAGCCGTGCCGGCGATCGCAATCGAACTCCACGCAATCGACTCATTCTGAATGATCGTCGTTACGACAATGTCGGCAGCCAAACAGGTGACGGCCGCAACCACGAGGACGACCACCGCCATCGCGAGCGAGACGCGTCGCCGCCGTTGCGAAAAGACGCCAACGCCCCATCCAATTGGCGTCAACACCAGTGACGACATACCGAGCGGAGCCTGCACGGCAATGTCGATCAGAACCCCGGCCACGAACCCGACGGCAGCACCCCAAGCGGGACCAAAGCGCAGCGCGAAGGCAACGAGCACCACCAGCGCAAAGTTAGGAATCGCGCCCAACACGCGAGCATCGATCGCCAAGGCAATCTGCAGATACACGGCAACCACGAGGACGAGCAGAGGGATCGCGAGCGTAGAAAACCAACTCGGTCGGCGGTCAGCACTGTCCTCAGCCACGTAGGCATCAGAAAACTCATCGTCGTCTGCGGCCTCGAACGTTGTCGCTGTCGTACTCACGGGGCACCACCCGCACTCGTCAAAATGACCACGTTCGCAAATGATCCGAGTTCGACCCACGGTACGACCAACACGCTCTTGTAGGTGTTTGCATCGCTCTGCCGAGCCTCGCTCACGACCCCAATCGGCAGGCCACGCGGATAGGCAGATCCAAGCTTGCCCGAGGGGTCAAGGAAGCCGCTGGTGATGACACGATCACCCGGTTTCACCACACTTGAGCCACGTACGAATCCGAGCACCAACACGGAGGGATCGGCTGCGCTCGGCTGCAAAATACCGTCTGCGCCTCGCCGCCCCGAAACGGTTGCACCAACCGCCACGTTCGCACTCGACAGCAGCGAAACCACGGCTGTCTCTGGCGTCGTCCGCTCGACGCGACCAATCAACGCAGCGCCACCGATGTCCGCCGACTGCGCCACACCGACCAACACGGGATCCCCGACCTTGACGCCGACAGCGTCGCCCGCATCGATGACGACACTGCTTGAAGTCAGCGATGGCGAGCGAGCAACGACACGTGCTGCGCGGGGCTGATAGTTGTTGATCTGCGGGAAGGCCGGCGAGCGAACGTAGCCGAGTAGCCCTCGCAGTTCCTCACCATCCTGCTGATTAACCTCTGCTTTTGCGAGGTCGGATCGCAGCACGGCATTCTCCTCCGCCAGTTGGTCACGTTCTTGCCGCGCAGTACGAACGTCGCCGAACCAGCCGATCAGATCACGTACCGGTTGCGTGGCACGCTGCGCAACCTCCTGAATGACAACCGACTGATCTGAGGATTGCGACTGCGCCGAATCGACCTGGGCCTGCGCCCGCATCGAGAAGGTGACGAGCACGATCGCGACTAGGACGAGGACAAGCGGAATGATGCGGCGAGCGAGGCGGGTGCGGGCGGTGGGCATCCGGGTGGCGTTCCTGTAGCTGGTGCCACGACGAGAAAGTTGTCGTAGTACTGGATCAGCACTCCTAAGTGTACCGTCGCGGCGACCTTTCGACGGTGGTGCGGCTTGCTGAACCTTTTAGACGACGGTGCCGTCGAACGGCAAACTGGCCTGAACCCAACCCTGAAGGCCACCCACAAGGTTGATGCAGCCACTGCGTCCCTCTGCCGAGAGGGCCTCGGCAGCTGCTAGTGAGCGAACGCCAACGCGACAGATAAAGACCGTGCAGTCTGCGTCGGGGAGCTCGTTCCAGCGGTTAGGAAGCTCGCTCATGGGGAGGTGAACAGCGCCGGCAATGTGCCCTGCATCCCACTCCAGCTGCTCCCGCACGTCAACCATCAGCGCGCCAGACTTCGCGAGCTCCGCGACTTCGATGGGTAGAGACTCTTGAACCTCTGCAGCCACAGGAGGCAACATAGCGCAGGCTCTACGCCGTTGGCGCAGACGGTTGAGTTCGCGCGAAGGCAATTGCTTCGGTCTCGCTCGAAATGGTACCGGCAGCCTGCTCCTCCGCAATCTGTGCAAGCAGTACTCCAATGACAGGACCCGGTTCGCAGCCGAGCGCCTCGGCGAGCGTATCACCGCGCAGCAGTGGTGTGGCCACAGGCAGAGTAAGGGCCTGCGTCATCTCAATCGCGAGCTGCTCATGACGACGGATCCAGCGCTGCCGAGCGCGGATTCCGCGCGTCGACCAGCGGTCTGCCAACGACACAACCACGCTCGCGATAGCCCAGGGATCGGTTGCGACCCGATAGCGGTGCACGGCACGCGCGTCCAACGCTCCATCTGGAAGGAGAAAACCGAGCCGCAAATGCTCTCGCACGAGCAGTGCCACACACTTTTGCATCGCGGTGCTGTACCGCAAGCGTTCAAGAATCGCGGTGGCCAACTCGGCGCCTTGCTGGGCATGGCCAGGGAAGCCAATCTGGCCGTTCTCGAACTCTGCTCGCGTGTAAGGCTTCGCGATGTCGTGCAACAACGCACCCCAGCGCACGGCCAGCGCAACATCGCAGTCGGCATCGAGGAGCTCCGAAAGCGCCGTTGCCACAGCCGGGGCAGCCGCGCCAAAAGCGAACTCGGGTTGCTCGATCAGATCGGTCGCTACATCGAGTACCTGCAACGTGTGGCCGAGCACATCGAGATGGTGATAGCGGTTTTGCTCGACAGCGGCCAAGGCCTTGACCTCAGGCAGCACAACGCCGAGGAGTCCCAACCGGTCGAGAAAGCGGATCCCATCGACGGGATCTCGCGATAGGAGAATTCGCTCGATCTCCGCCCGCTGCCGTTCTCCCGCCGGCTCGGCCGCGAGGGTTGCATCGCGCTGAGCAAGCGCAACAGTTTCGGGCGCAACCTCAAGGTCCAACTCGACGGACAACCGGACGAGACGCAGCAGCCGCAACGGGTCATCGCGAAACGACGAATCCGCAACGGCGCGAAGGACGCGGTCCTCGAGATCGTCAAGAGCTCCCGGGACCGCTAACGTCTCGCCATCTGCGACCCGCACGGCAATCGCGTTGATCGTCAGGTCTCGCCGCAGGAGGTCGGCCGTGATGCCATCCGGCGCACCCGTGATGTCGACCTCGTGGTCCTCGCCAACGACCCGCCACGCGCCATGTCGCTCCGAGAGCGGAAACACGGGCGCACCGATCGCCTTCGAGTAGGTGCGCGCTGTCTGTTCGGCGTCACCCGTGGTAACCAGATCCCAGTCGGATAGGGGTCGATCCAGCAACACGTCACGTACTGCGCCGCCCACGAGCCACAGGTCACCATCGCCTGCAAATGCTTGCTGCAGAGGCACCAGCGCGCGCGTCAAGCGCGAATCAACTGCGTCGGTCACGACCACTCCTCACGGTCGCTGCGCTCGAGCGTGGTCGCACACCGCAAACAATCTCGTACGGCACGGTGCCCACGTGGCGTGCGAGCTCTTCGGCCGTGACGACGTCATCGCCACCGACACCGAGCAGCACGACCTCGTCGCCCTCCTTTACCTCAATCTCATCAGGCAGCACCACAGCGAGCTGATCCATCGATACGGTCGCGGCCACGCTGCAGCGCTGCCCGCGGATCAGCACCTCGCCAATGCCCGACAGTCGGCGAGGATAACCGTCGGCGTAGCCAATCGGAACGAGGGCGACACGACACGTCTCGGTAGCCACGAAACGGCGACCATATCCCGTCGATTCGCCCGCTGCAAGCGCGCGTACGCTGCGGACCGTGCTGGTCCAGCGCATCACCGGCACTAGCCCATGATCTGCTCCGGAGGCGCCGAGCGGATCAACCCCGTACACCGCTATTCCTGGCCGTACCGCATCGAAGGCGAGCTCCGGATAGCGGAGCGTCGCGGCGGAGTTCGAGAGGTGCCGTGGACACGGAGGAAAGCCAGCCGCGATGGCACGAAAGGCCTCAGCCTGCTGATCAACAAATTCGCGATCGGCATCATCGGCCGTGGCAAGATGGCTCATCAGGCCAGCCAACCGCGCGGGACGGGGGCCGCTCGAGATCTGATCAGCAACTGCCAGCGCCTCGTCGGCGCTCAGGCCCCACCGCCCCATCCCTGTGTCGACCTTGACGTGCACATCGACCTCATGGCGGGCACGCAAACGATCCCAGCCCTCGAGCGTTGAGACCGTCACTGCACAGCCAACCTCGGCGACCGCAGCTTCCTCTCCCGCTGTCAGCGGCGACAATACGAGCAACGGTACGATCGGCAGTTCGCCGCGCACGGCACGCGCTTCGTCGAGCGTCGCCGTGCAGAGCTTCGTGGCACCCGCGGCGATCGCAGCGCGAGCCACGTCAGTCGCGCCGTGTCCATAGGCATTGGCCTTGACCACCGCCCACACCTCAGCACCACCGGCGGCATCCAACAGGCGTTGGACGTTGGCCGTGACAGCAGCCAGATCGATCTCGACCAGGCTACGATGACGCTGCACCGCTATGTGACTTTCCCGCCAAACTCAAAACGATTCAACGCGACGACGACGTGACCACGCGTCAGCATGCCGACGTAGAAACCGTGCTCGAGTACCGGTAGCTGCGAAACACCACCCTTGGCCATGCGCTTGGCAGCCTCATGCAGCGCGTCATCGGCTGTCGCGGTGATCACGTCCGTCGTCATCAGGTCCGAGACGGTCACGGCAAACGCCTTCTCAATGTGCCGTTCCCACGAGCCAAGGCTCTGCACGTATACCATCCAATCAAGAAATGGTGCGACGTAGGGAACGTGCTCATCCGCTTCAACCTCTTGGAACAACATGTCCTGGGCAGTCACGATACCGACGACCGTGTTGCCCGCATCGACCACGGCCACACCATCAAGATTCTTTGTCGCCAAGAGTTGCACGAGGTCCTTGATTGTCGTGTCGGGCGCGACGGTTGGTGTCGTCGGATCCATCAATTCGCGCACAGGGCGGTCGATCACAGGGTGCTCCCAGGTCGTCCGAGCACACGTAGGTGCTCGATGAGGTCTCCCGCAATGATAGCCCCGCCTCTGCGTGCGGCCGTGGCGGTACGTGCAGCCTGAACATGAGCAGCCGCTCCCGCAATCGCCGCCGTCCACGAATCCGCTCCGCGAGCGAGGCAGGCGCCGATGATGCCGGCGAGCACGTCGCCCGATCCTGCAGTGGCCAACGCCGCCGAGTCAAGTGCTCGAATCCCGAGTCGCCCCTCGGGCGACAGCACGAGCGTGTCACGTCCTTTGAGGAGCGCCACCACCCCCGACGTTTCGACAAGCGCACGAACAGTCGCCAGACGATGCTCGGCAATCCAGTCTGTCTCTACGCCCAGCAGGTTCGCGGCCTCACCAGCATGCGGCGTGATCACAGTCGGGGCTGTGCGTTGACGCAGCAAGGCAGGCTCGCGGGCAACCCACCAGAGCGCATCCGCGTCGACGAGCAGTGGTCGGTCGAGCGCGAGCGTGGCACGCACCAACTCGTCGGTACCAGGCTCGCGCCCGAGCCCGGGGCCAAGCACGACGGCGCGCGCGCGCTGTGCGTATTCAGCAATCTGACGCTCAACCCGAGACGAGGCGAGTGGTCGCACCATCGCTTCGCGGAGACTCCCAGCGACCGTCGGTTGAATGGCCTCGGGAACCAGCACGGTCACAACACCCGCTCCGACCCGCAAGGCCGCTCCCGCGACGAGCGCGGGAGCGCCTGCCATGCCTATAGAACCACCAATCACGAGTAGAGCACCGGCGTCGTACTTCGAACCACCCACGCCGCGGCCGGGCAACAGGTCGCGACCATCTGCAACCGCAATGGCGGCCGCTGCGACCTCGACCTGCTCGGGAACCCCGATCGGTACCACGATAACGTCGCCGGCGAATTCGCACCCGGGGGCGACGAGCAGTCCAAGTTTGGACCTACCGAAGCTGACGGTGACGTCCGCGCGGACTGCGGCGCCCGGTGCTTCTCCTGTCGAAGCATCGATTCCACTTGGAATGTCGAGTGCGACGACCGCAAGTCCGGAGGCACAGATGGCAGTGATCGCCTCGGCAACAGCGCCGGTCGCCGCACCCGTCGCCCCCGTTCCCAACAGTGCATCCACGATCAGATCCGCGTCGTCGAGACGGTCGGCGATCAGGCCGTCGGGCTGCTCGATGAGGACAACTCCAGCCGCAAGCGCTCCGGCCAGCATCGTTGCGGCGTTGCCACTCGGCGGGCGTACGCTGACTCCGACGATGCGCACGCTGCGACCAGCCATCTGCAGCAGTCGGGCAACCTCGTAGCCGTCACCACCATTGTTGCCGCTACCCGCCACAACCACGATTTGCTGTGCCCCTGCGAAGCGACCACGCACCACCCGCGCCGCGGCCGCGGCCGCACTCCGCATCAGGCTCTCGCCCGAGCCCCCGAGGAGCGCGATCGCCTGCGCATCGATTGCTTTCGCACCCGCTGCGTCGTAGACAGGAAATTGGCTTTTCGACGGATCCATCTGACTCAGCCTATCGCCGCGGCTGGGTAGCGGCGGTGGCGATCACACCAATCTATGCCCCACGATTGAGCGAGGCGGACATGACAAGTGCGCACTTGTCATGTCCGCCACCGCATGACCAACGAATCAGACGGAGGCCTTTGCAGCCTGCATCACGGCGCTGGCGATCTTCGTGTATCCCGTGCAACGGCAAAGGTTGCCGCCGAGCGCGAGGCGGACCTCCTCTTCCGTAGGATCAGCATTTTCGCGCAGCAGCGCATGCGCGGAGACGAGCATGCCCGGCGTACAAAAACCGCACTGAACGCCACCTTGGTCGAGAAAGGCGGACTGGAGGTTGCTGAGCGTCTCGCCGTCGGCAAGCCCTTCAACCGTCGTTACGTCAGAGCCAACGGCCTGGAGCGCGAGATAGGTACAGGAATTGACGGGACGTCCGTCGATCATCACCATGCAGGCGCCACACTCACAGTCGTCGCAGCCCTCCTTGGTGCCAGTCAGACCGATGTCGTCGCGAATCGCGCGGACGAGTGTGGTGTCACCCTCGAGTTCGACCGGATAGGCCATGCCATTGACGGTGAGTGTCGCTGCGTGCTTCATTGTCCGGAGCCCTTCATAAATACGGGAGTGGCGGGAATCGGAAACTCTTCACCGCGAGCACGTTGTGCAGCCACAGCAACAGCGCGCTTGGCGATCACACCGGCCATGGCACGACGATAGTCCTCGTTTGCGCGAAGATCCGAAATTGGCTTGGCGTCTGCCGAGGCACCAGCGGTAACCGCAGCGAGCGCCTCATCATTGCCATCGGTGCCGATGATTGCGGCCTCCGCGGCGGGGCTGCGAATGATCGTTGGCGCGAGTGCCGTCAGGGCGACCTTCGCGGCCGTCACGTTGCCAGCATCATCAAGCGTGACGCACGCGCTGGCGCCGACAATCGCGATCTCCATCGCCCGGCGGTACTCAAGACGAACGTAGGCACTGCCGGTGTGAGCGGGCTGCGCCGGCACGGTGACGGCAACGCAAATCTCGCCCGGATTAGCCGACGTTTTGCCAGGACCGGTCCACAACTCTTCAATCGCGACTTCGCGGTCGCCCGCAGCGGAACGCAGCGTGACGGAGGCGCCAAGCACGATCAGCGGACCACCCGTCTCCATCGCCGGCGAGGCATTCATGACGTTGCCGCCAAGCGTGCCGACGTTGCGTGTTGCATGCGAACCAACCAACGCAGACGCATCGGCAATGGCAGTCCAATTGCTGCGCACGCCAGCATCGGCACAGAGCGTTGCGTGGGACGTCAACGCGCCAACGACCAAGTCCCCGCTCGAGGTCAGAGTCCGCAGCGCATCAACGCGATGAATCGCAATCACCGTGCCCGGAAGCGACTTCCCGTGGCGTGCCTGCACGATCAAATCCGAACCACCCGCAACGACGCGCGCGTCGGACCCGTCGCCAAGTAGCGCCAGCGCCTCATCGACTGTCGTCGCCGTATGGAATGCAACGTCTCCCACGAGAACCTCCCCCTCCGTGACGACTGTCGTCGCGGTCTGCGAGGAAGCCTACGCGGAAACCCGGCGGAACGAAAGCGCAAGCCGCGCCAAACCCTCACCAGCAAGGCACACACTCGCTTGCAGAAGAGGTTAGGCTGTCGCCCAGGAGGCCGCAGACGTGCAGGAAGCAGAACCAGAAAATCCCTTCGCCGCCGACGTTCCTAGTGTCGAGGTCAAGCCCGCAACCTACGTGTTGTTTGGCGCCTCGGGCGACCTCGCGGCGAAGAAGCTCTTACCCGCGGTCTACAATCTCTTCGCCGAAGGGCGACTGCCCGAACGCTTTCGCCTGCTCGGCGTCGGCAGCAGCATGCCGGAGCACACCTTTCGTGACCACATGATCAACGTGGTCACGAAGTATTCGCGCAGCGGCGTCGACGAGAAGGTTCTCAACAGCCTGCTCGAGAAAGTCGACTACATCCAAGGCGACTTTACGAAACCCGCGTTGTTCGACAAGCTTAAGAAAAACCTGATTGCTGGCGACACTGCGCTCGGCGGCCCAACCCGTCGCCTGTTTTATCTCGCTGTGGCGCCGCGTTTCTTTGGCCCGATCGGGGATTCGCTCCACAAGGTCGGTCTCGCCCGCGGTTGTGAGCCAGAGTCTGTCCTGATGATCGAAAAGCCATTTGGCCATGATCTCGAGTCGGCGATCGCACTCAACGACGAGGTGACCGCCGCCTTCGACGAGTCGCACATCCTGCGCCTTGACCACTACCTCGGCAAGGAGACGGTCCAGAACATCC
>SXGR01186875.1_pt1 | contig 26591 bp, 37 predicted proteins | sample 3174711 | NCBI WGS metagenome assembly SXGR01 (sample SAMN11356860, study PRJNA531348) | freshwater metagenome | isolation source: freshwater sample F1-60 | place: China: Fuxian Lake, Yuxi | collected 2017-12-25
GTTTTAGTATAATTATTCAACGATTTAGATAGCATTCCGCGTGCGTAGGGGATGCCGTCACACAACATTAAAATTATCTTCCTGTTTTGTTTACAACTCTTGATTCTATTGACCGCACATTCAATAGCTCTCGGGTCTATATTATTTTCTCCGTACACTCTCACTAAATATGGCAACCTTTCGATCACATCTCGGGTGTTTCTTATCCTCACCCCGAACCCTAACAAATTAAACATGACCAACGGGTCGGATGAGATATACCCTGGGGCACTCGTCAACGCGCAGCCGAGGCCGTACACCTCGTCAGCATTGAGCGTGTGCCCCAGCCGATAACGCTCATATGCCTTGATGGCCAGCCTCTCAACCACCTTGCCAGTGCGCCCGCCCTTCAACTTCCGTCCGGTCTGGTCGGCGTTCTGGAACTTGAAGCAGGACAGTTGGGGGTGGCGTTTGTCGTTGGCAAATGCGAACACCTGATCCACATCGGCCTTGGGGTAGAGGGTGTAGTTGTGCAGGGCCATGGTGGTGTGACCCAGGATCGACAGTGGCACACCCAGCGAGTCGAGCGCATCACCCAGCATCAGCGCCGTCTTGGTGGCCCACTCAATCCGTTCGCCCCTCATGCTGGAACTCATATCAATCAGCAGGGTGACGGCGGTATCAAGCTCGGGGTCTTTGGTGCGCTCCCGGTAAACGTCATCCTCGCCTTGGTAGGCCCGCACCAAGTCGTTGGCATCGAGCAGGCCATGGACACGGCCACCCAGCCAGCGGCTGTCATCAACGCCTATCAGCGCACGTTTGAGGATGCTCTTGGCATGGGAACCCATCGGACTGATGGCGACCTTCTCCTTGGCCGAGAAGGCTACGCCGCAGACATGGGCGTCATCGTGCTTGTACTCGAACAGCTGGAGGTTGAACTTGGGCAAGCCCACCTCACGGCTAGCCATGCCGTTCAGGATGGCCGCCTCGTCAATGAGCGGCGCTTGCTGCTCTCCTTGGCCACCTAACTCCCCGCCATCCTCTTGGCCCTTGTCACCTTTTCCATCCTCTTTGGCGGCCTTGGGCTGCTCATCCTCGCCTTTGTCCTTGTCATCCCCTTGGCTTGGTTCCTGCTCGGGCTCAGGCGTTTTCTCCGGCACCTTGGACTGCGCCTGTTTGAACCGCTCACGCAGTTCGTCAACGAGCACCGCTATCTCTTGGGTACTCTTGGCCGCCATCGAGCGGGTTGCAAACTCGCTGGCCAGTGGCCGGTACTGCTCCGGTATCATGGCGGTCAGCGTCCGCTGTACGTCACCACCGTGGCCCATCATCTGGGAGGCCGTCCACTTCACCGCCCCAAATATCAGCCGCCCCCAATCGAGCAGGTGTGGCGGCACCTTGGCCAGCTCGGTTAGCTGGAGTTGTGCCGACACCTGACGCATGGCGTTCAAGCTACTCCACGCCCCAGGGTACTGCTGCTGATAGGCCGCCTCGATCCGTGGGTCTTCCAGATAGTTGATCTGGTCGGCCTTGGTCTTGTCTTGTTGCCGGAAAAACTCAAAGTCAGTAAACAGCGAGTGCGCAGTCTCATGGTCGGTATAGCCACGCATCATCGCTACCTTGTCGTCACTTAGCTCGCCTGCTGCCACCTCGGGCAGGCGGATCAGGGAGCCGTCATTCCACGCCTCACTCCCTGCAAACTCTATGCGCCCCTGCGATCTGCCCAGCACTCGGGCTATCGCATGGCACTCAATTACCAGATCGGTCGAGTTCATTTTCATATCTCCATGACATAAAAAAAGGGGGCCGTCTTGGCCCCCGTTGCTCACGCATACTCACATTCGTTTCGCCTTGCCGATGGAGCGGGTGTAGTACCCGTCCCCCCAGTCGAAGGATGACCGACCACATGGGCAGGTCACGAACGTCCTTGGTCGGATCTCTTCGGTCATCTGGGTAAACACCACGCCACACTCTTCACACATGATCTTGAGTTCCTTGTGGGTCTTCTTGAATTGAACGAAGGGGGGAGCCGCCATTAGAAGAATCCCCAGCTCTTGGCGTTGGGGGTATCCCTACGCAGCAACGGGGCGCGTTCACGGTACAGCTCCTGCTCACGGTCGTCATAAGCGAGGTACATATCAGCCAGCTTGGCCACCTTGGCACCGCTCTGTTCAAGCTCACGCTCAACGCGCTTCATCGCCGTCTCCAAGGTTTCGTGACAACGAGAGCGACGAAAGAACCGATACCAATCACCACGATCTCCACGTATAACCAGCTCACTTATTGACAACATCATTCTCTCCTTCCTTGGCATATCCGAGGTTGATGACGAATGCCCCTGACAACCTCTGTGGGGTCACATTTACTTTCAAGCCCATCACATCCTCCTTAGATGCTTAACCGATGTGCGATGCCAATCATCTTGACGCGCTCATGTGCAGGCATGGCATTGAAGATGACCAGTTCCATGCCCTCCCATATGCCGTCCTGCGGCAAGACGCCTGCATGTTGTGACAGGAACATCAGCCGGTTAGCTGTCGAGACCAACTGGCGATACGAGATCGGAGTAAGCACCTCCCGTCTGCCGAATGCTTCCCGATGCTCCTTGGCATACAGGCACAGCTTCTCGCAGAGATGCGTTGGCAAGCCGGTCTCGCGCTCCAGCAACGCCGCCTCCTTGGCCCACTCCATGTATTCAAAGTCGATGAAAGTCTGGAACCGGTTGAGGAATGCGGCGGACTGCTCACGCGCCCCTCGGTACAGGCCGACATCATCACCTTGGCCACAGGTATTCGCTGCGGCCACAATCCAGCACTGAGGATGCACCGGTACACGGCGACCGTTATCGCCGGTCAGCACCAGTTCATCCCCCTCAAGCACCGCCTGCATGACGTAGGCGAGGTCGGGCCGGATGAAGTCCAGTTCATCGAGCAGCACTACCCCAACGTGCGGGAGGGCACGGGGCAGCACGCCCTCAATGAAGCGGCTCACGGTTGTGCCGCCATCGTTGAGCAGTTCGGTCTTGCCAACGAGGTCAGCACGGGTCATTTCCGAATCGAAGTTGATCCGCACCAGCGGCAAGCTGCAACGTGCGCAGACCTCCCTGATAGCCGCCGTCTTTCCTGTGCCGGTATGACCGAACAGCCATGAGCGAAAGCCCATAGCCATGGCGGTCAAGACATCGTGAAAGACGGGGGTGACTTCGTAGAAGGGATTGATCTGGGGGACGGAGTGCGGGGCTTGGTCAGCCCATTCAATGGTGGGTATCGGGACACGTAGCGTGGTATCGAACATGTCCTTGGCCAGACGGTAACGCAGCATACCCTTGCACCCGTCTATCTCCACCGCCACCCCAGCGCCCAAGTCCTCCTTAGGTTTTTGCTTCACACCGATGAACTCGAAGAACGCGTCACGGTCGCCAGCGTCAGGGGCTTTGGGCTTGCCGGTGAACATCATGCAAGCTGCCAGCGAGGCGAGATCCTGCTGGCTTATCGGCGTCTCCAGCCCTTGGGCAAGCAGCCAGTTGGACGCCAATTGGGCTAGCTCCTGCCACGTTTTGTTGACGTGCTTGCTGGCTTCAATGATTAACGAGGCGACTGCGGCTGGTTCCATAAGGTTATTGGTTACATCGTTCATTTGACTGTCCTCACATTAAGAAAACATAACGCCCAAGTCCATATCTTTTTGGGTGATTGCTATCACACATCAATAATGGGTTTGTCTTGGGTGGGTTATGTGGGTTGTTGGTTTTGAAATCATTTGATACACATTGCCATACACCTTTCCTCCGCCTCCTTCGGCGCACTCGCTTCGCTCGCACCCCTCAGTCGGCTTCGTGCGCTGATCTACTCGCCTATGAAGACCAGTGCTGCTGGTAAGGCTGCGCATCATTACGTTCAATCTGCTGGCTTGGGTGCTCACATCGGTGTTCATCACATTTTCTCCAGATGTAAAAAGGGCCGACCGGATTGGTCAGCCCAAGATTTAAGAGACCCTTTGGGGTCTCTTTTAAACCCGTATACGCAGTGACAAAAAAACCCGCACTAAGGCGGGGAAAACTGATACTACATGCTACGAGGTGGACTTACTGAGCCGTACCGTTCATCAACTCCTTCGGTATCGGACTCACGTAAACGGCATCAACATCAGCGCGAGGTTTCACTCCCGCCAACACACAATCCTTGGGCAGCAGATGGAACATCTGCAATACCGCCATATACATTTCGGCCTCGCCAATGCTGTTCACTGGGATGGTGAACAACTTGTGCATCTTGCGCTGGGCCTCAGGGTCTTTCTCCCGACCATGCCACTTGACCACCTCTTGCAAGGCGATGATGAAGGTGGGCAGCTCGTCCAGCGGGATAACGTGCATCCCACTTGGCCGGATAGAGACCAGCTTGCCATCTTGGATAAACATCTGCTCGTCATCGGCCAGCTGGACGCCGTTCATTCCAATGATCTCTTCGGTCATTGCAGCACCTCGCCACTCATGGGTGGTAAGGCCGTGAAGAAGAGGGCGCTGTTGTCCCTGACGGTCACGGTGGCAGGCACCAAGCCGCTTGGCATCAGGCCCGCCTCTTGCAGCTCGGTCATCAGGAAGCTGACATCATCAATCCCGTCCAACGGGAACAGGAAGTACGGCGTCTTGGCCTCCAGATCCAGCCCGTCCTTGAACTGGATGAAGCTACGCAAGCCCGTTGCCAGCTGATCCGCCAGCTCGACAGAGAGGTCGAACCGCTGCCCGTTTAATTGCACCTGCATCCCGTCATCGGTGGGCACTATCTCGCCATGTTCGGCGAACTTCACCCCAGTTAATCGCTTAGTCACAATTGATCCTCCATCCATGTCATCAACTCGTCCACTTCCTCGGGTGTCAGGCGCTCACCCATCGACACCACCTGCCCGTTGTCGAGGCGGGTGATCATGACCGAGTACCCTGGCCCCCAGTATTTGCCACGCACCACGCTTAGATGCAGCTCGCCACATTCCTCAATGGCTTGGTGGCCGAAGTCCTCCGGCGTCACCCCCATCTTGGCCATCTGCTCGGCGATGTCGTCGTAGTCCTTGCCCAAGTCGGCCAAGTCCTGCGCCATCGGGTGGATGAAGAACTCCAACCGGTCGAACTTAGTCCGCATACGGCCTCCCGTTCGGGAAAACCGATGATGTGAAGGTCAGGAACTGGCCACGGCTGACACAATACATCGCATCCACCACCCCCACGAACGTGTGCTTGGCTGCCGCTTCATCGACCAGTGCCAACGGGCGGATCTTGAACTCGGCCAACTGCGCTTGGGTGAACTCGTCATAACTGCCACCCCGAAACAGCAGGCCGTAATGCTCGCCGTCTATGTGCAGACACACACCTATTTCGTTGGGCAGTTCATCCATCACGGGTTCACCGGCTTCAACCAGCTGCCCCATTCTTAGCGTTACCATGTAATCCCCTTTAGGTTCTCCCGTGCCACGATCAATTCGTAACCGGTGAACCGGTCTGCTCCCTTGTAATCGTCCCTTCTTGGCGGGGTGATCTCTTTGCCACGTACCACGCCGGTCAACAGCCAACGGCGCAGCTCACCCACATGCAGGTTCAGCATCTTGGCGGCGAGGTCTATCTTGTACGACTGCTTGAACAGCAGGTTGTCCTTCACCTCGTCATAGGTGCCAGCCTGCATGGATAGCAAGGCCCGTTCGGCAAGTCGCTTCGCTCCCGCGCCGAACCGGTTCTCGCTATAGGTGATGCGCTGCCCCTTGTAGGCGGCAACCCATTGCTGTTTGCCCTTCATGTAACTGAGCCCAGGTGTGAGCCCTTCCGTTACTTCGCCTTCTTCCAAGTCCATATCCGGTTCAGCTCCTGATCACGACTGCGGGTTATGAGCCCAGTGAGTTGGTGCTCTTGATGGGGTAGCGACAAGATGCGCTTGTTGCGGTGGGTGTAGGCGTTGCCCACCATGATGTAGTCGGCACGGCGCAGGATCTTGTCCTCTTCCACGCCGAATACATTGCCGTCCTTGTCGCCAGCCCGATACTTGTGGGTGATGAACAGGCCGTATACCACCTCGGGTTTGTGCTTGATGACCGCATCCATGGCCTCACGGCGCTCCACGTTGTCGCCGTAGGTCACGAAGGCTTGGCCCATCTGACGCATCGCCTCCTGCCCCTGTAGCCACAGCTGTTGATGCTTGGGCTCGGGCCGGTAGTCAGGGGCTTGGCTGTAGTTGTCGGTTGCCCTGACGCCCAAGTGCTTGGCCAATGCGCCGTTGCCTGCACCAATCTCCATGACCGATTGCCAGCAGCACTCGGCAACCAGCCAGTCAGCCAGCTCGATGGTCGGGAAGACGTAGAGCCCGTGCTTGACCATCAACCTCATGCGTTGGTTCTCGGAGAAGCGGTCGAACACCTCGGCACTCACCACCCTGGGGATACCGTGGCGCTCCATGACCAGCGATTCCAGCTCGCTAATGTCCTCGTTTGGCAGCACGGTAGCGTTGCCGCTCACCACGGCGTTCATGAATACATGGTTCATTCTTGGCTCTCGTTATGCGTGGCCGTCAGCCGGTCACGGTAGGCCACCAACGCCACCCACGTTCGATCGTCTATGGCGATATCGTTGACCCCATCCATGCCCTCGGTGCGAAGCCATATCTGATAGCCATCGAACGAGGCATAGACACCATCGCCAAGGTAGGCGGGGAATTGTTGGGGGTCGGTCACTGGTTGGAACATCTATGGGTTGCCTCGCTAGTTGAATCGATATGGGTGTGTTTGTGATATGTTTTTTAAACAAATCGGGCTATTTAATTAATCTTTCCGCCTAACACCAACATGAAAAAGACTTAAAACACCCGTGATATATCCCTTTGGTTGGCATGTTATGTTTTGGTGACTGTAATTGACACTTCACACAGAGCGTTTTGTGAAGTACCTCACAATCTCGTTAGCTACCCACACGCCCTTGTGGAACACAACGCCATTGCCAATCATGCGATAGGCATCGCTATCGGGTGCGTCAAAGGTGAAGAAATCAGGCAACCCCATCAACCTTGCGTACTCACGAACCGTGTAAGGACGCGGCTTGCGGGTCACTGGGTCTATCACCAGTCGTGTGCCCTTGTCCTTGGCATAGTGGGCTAGGCAGGTGGGTGCGATGTCACCCTTAAAGGGATCGCTGATGATGGGCTTGTCACGATACTGTCCGTTGAGACGGGCATAGACTGAGGGCGGGATGACTATCTCGGGGTCACGTTCTAACAGCGACATCAGGCTTGGCACCTTGCCCTTGTCGGGGGCGTTCCATGTGAACGGGCGGCGACTGCCCATGATGATCAGCCGGTCACGGCGTTGGGGAACCATGTGCTCGGCCCGCACTGGGTTGAACGTGGTCACGTAGTAGTCCGGCAACTGGGTCATGGCTTCCATGACCACCGGAAACTTGGTCATCCCAGGTACGTTCTCGACCACGTAGACTTCGGGCCGCATCAAGGCGATGTGGCGGAAGAAGTGGAGGAAGAGGTCATCACCCGTGCGGGTGCCCTTGATGTCGGCAATGTTGCTGTACTTGGTGCATGGGTAGGAGCCGATGATCACATCGGCCTCACCTTGGCCAGTCACACACAGCTGGGTCACGTCCACGTTCTCAACGTGGTCGCCAAGATTGGCAGCCTGCACCTTGCAGGCCAGCGGATCTAACTCGAACGAGCGGGCGATGGGCAGGCCACCGAAGATAAGGCCAGTGTCCATCAGGCCAGCGCCAGAGAAGTAGGAGTGTACGGTTGGTTTGAACATGATGATTCTCCATGAAACAAAAACCCCGCTGTTAGGCGGGGCGGTAGATGTCGATGTAGAGGTAGCCATAGCTACGCCTTGGGCTGGCCTCACACACCCAGCCCTTGTATTCGAGGCGAAATACCTCGTCCATGTCGGTGCATATCTGGTATGCCTTGGCCATCTTGGTCAGTTGATTGAGGAAGTGCGGCAGCACCTTGTCGCACTCGGCTTGCCACTTCTCGTCAGGCTCGCCGTACACTCCGGCACGGTCGCCCAAGAAGTCCACGTAACCACGTTGCAGGATGGCCCGAGCCCCCAACTTGGGCAGGTTCGGGGTGCCCAGTCCCCATGTGTATCCCTCGAAGATGCTCATCACTCTTTCCTTGCTGTCATGGTGTAACGTCTGCCCCGTATGCGCTGGGTAAAGCGAACCACGCTGGTCTTGTTGTAGTCGGCCAACTGCTCACGGATGCCCATGCACTTGGCCACCTCGTTGGCATCAATGAGGCGATCTATTAGCGCCTCAATTAACATCACGGTGGTCTCGATGACCTTGCCCTTGTGGCGGGCGATGACCCTGACTTTCATGTGTGGCTTCCCCAGTTGGGTTGCTCATTGGTGCCATGGTTGAAGTAGGCTCCGACGATGGTGCGTCTCCACTCCCCAATGGGATAGCCGAGGTCGTTGCACTCACGCTCCCACCACGCAAAGCCAATCTCTCGGGGCAGGTTGCCCACCATGTCCAGTGGACTCACGAACAGCGTGGTCTTGTGCATCGTTGGCACGGGCTTGATCTTGTCAGGGCCAGCGCGCTCGCCGGTCTCGTCATAGTCGTGTGTCCACTTCGGGAAGGTGAGCTGATAGGCAATGAGCCTGTGCAAATCGCCATGTGCGCTCATTGCCTGAGCTACTGCGACCTGAGTGAAGCTATCGTTGAACTCGATCATGTTGTTTCTCCTTGAAACAAAAAGGGCTGCCGGAATTGGCAGCCCATGATTTAACTCTCCCTTTAGGGAGAGAGTTGGCGTTCTAATCCTTGGGCTCCGCGTTGGTGATGGTTGTGAGCGCATCGCTCACGATGGACTCATTGAGTGCCAGCATGTCGAGAACGATCTCGGGTTGGTCAGGACGCTCAACGGGTGTCGGTTGCACGGGCTCAAGATGGCCAAGTTGGAGGTCTGTCTCGGGCATCGGTGGCAGCTCGATGGGTTGCACGTTGAACGGGGCAAATACGTAGGTCAGGGCGATCATGGACAGTGCGGTCATGTTGAGTGCGAAGAGGCTCATGGTGTGTACCTTTTGGTTTGGGCATAAAAAAAGCCCCCACGCTGTCGCGTGAGGGCCGTTGTGTTGCGGGTATGGATTACTTGGCTTGGGTCAGTTCCACGAACAGGATCCCAACGCTCGACAGAAACGCCTTGTCCGCACTTGCACGTTCACGGAGCAGGTTGAGCAACTGCTCGTTGGTGAGCACGTCAACCTTGGTGTCAGCTGCTGCCTTAGCCGGTGCAGGCTTGGGCTTCGCGGCTGGTGCCTTCGACTCGTCGGGCTTGGCCTTCTCGCCTTTGGCGGCCTTGAGGGCATCAACGGGATTAGGCAGCTTGGTGGGCTTCGCGTTGGGCTTGAGTGCCTCCAGCTCCTTGAGGAGCTGCACACTCGGAGCGCGTGGCTTGCGCCCTTCGGCGTCGGCCTTGGCAATACGGGCACGGAGTACAGCCTTGCCTTCGGTGACGGAGACAGAGCCCTCAACGATGGCAGCGTGGAGCTGTTGGGCGGTCATAGCGGTAGTTGCGACGGTGTTCATAGCGACCTCCATGGTCGAAGTAAATCCGGTCGGTCTATCCGAGCCGGTCGCCCCAAGATTTAATACCCCCTTTAGGGGGTACTGAGGGAATTCGGCAAGTAATCAGGATCTGCATGAGGCCATTTGCAAGGCGTGGGATTATCGGGGAAAGCCATTTAATTAGGTCATTTCAATAGGATTTGGCTATCAAAAAAGAGGGTATGTTTCCTGTGATAGGAAACGTACTGTTCAATTATATCAACGGTTTATGAATGGAATGGGCGCAGAAAAAGAAAAAAGAAGCCCGCGAACACAAAAAAAGGGGGGGGGAGAGGGTCGGAAAAAAGGAGGGGGGGGAGGACGACCCCGCCGAGCGCGCTCATTATTTTGTCACCCAGCACCGTCTACATTCGCGCCATTTTTTTGAAACGCTGGGAGCGCCACCATGAAGATCCCCGACAGCCCGACCGGTCGCCGTGCCCGTGGCCGCCCTTCCGAGATCGAAGCCTACCGTGGCAAGTCTGCCGCCGAGTTAGCCATCACCAAAGAAGAACAGATGATGGTTCGTCGATCCTGCTATCACACCGTCATGTCCCGTCTGGACACCGTGCGCGATGTCCTTGATGGCGCGGTCGAGTGGTCGCCCAACCAAACTCGCCTCTTCACCGCCCTGCTCAACAAGGTCTTGCCTGACCTCAAAGTGAGTCAAGCCACCATTGAACACACCCACTCCCGTCCCGACCAGCTGACCCGTGAGGAACTGGAGCGGATGGTGGCCGAGTCCCGCGCCATTGAGGGGGAGCTGACAGGGAGAAAGATCGGATGACCAAAGGCATCAGCTGGCTCAATCCGGCCTCCGTCCTGCCGCCGCACTTTGACCGTGCCCTCATTGGCTATCGAGTCGAGCAGACCGGCGACAGTCACCAAGCCCGCGCCGTCTACTCCATCGACAAGATCCTGGAAGTGCTGGTTGACCACGAAGGCATGACCCCCGATGACGCCGTCGAGTGGTTCGGCTTCAACATTGAGGGTTCTTACCTTGGCCCCTCAACACCCATCTATGTAGACGAAAACGCAAACACGGAAGACAAGGACGAGTCATGGGGCGAATGAAGCTGCTCAAGCCGTTGGCCTTCGAGGTACGCGGCATCCGCAACCACAACCCAGGGAACGTGATCTGGAACGGCACCGAATGGGAAGGCTTGGCCGAACAGAAGCACGATGGCAAGTTCTGCGTCTTCACTTCTCCCGAGTACGGCATTCGGGCGATGGTGCGCATTTTACGCAGCTACAGTAAACAGAAGGGACTCCCAGGGTACGGCGCAGCAAACATCGACACCGTATACGAGATCATCATGCGATGGGCTCCCCCGCAGGAGAACGAGACCAACCGCTATGTGTGGCGCTTGGCCAGCTATTGCGGCATCAACCCTGGTGAACCGTTCAACGTCTTCCTGCCAAAGACGATGCGCCGGATCATCAAGGGCATTATCCGCGAAGAAAACGGCTGCCAGCCCTACAGCGATGCGGTTATCGACCGTGCCATTGAAATGGAGAACCCGCTTCTATGATCACCAAGAGCTTCGATCACCGCATCCCCACCAACGTCAGCCTCCAATGGTTTGTGGAGGCCATCCAGTCCCTCGATCTCACCCGCATTCCACTCGACCGGCGCAGTGATGCGATGCATGAACATCTGATGCGGATCATGGCACACACCATAAATGACCCGCAGACACAACAAAAACTAAACCAAGCCATCGAAACGATGGAATTTAGAAAGAAAATGGCCCTCTAGCTACCTTGAAAGGGGGGTGATTGTTGTGTGAGGATTGCCCCCGATAAAACCAAAAGGAGGATCGGTGGCAAACTACACAAACAACCAGAAGACGGAAGAGGATCTCAATACCGAGATCCGTCAACGTCTTAGCGCGTGGAGGCATGAATGTGGCTCCAGAGCTACTGTGTGTGAACGAGTTGGCGCAAAAGAAACGACCCTTAAAAACTGGGAAAAGGGATACCGGCAAGTGAACGTTTTGGCCATCCTGGTATGGCACCGAAACGGTTTCATCAGCACGGAGGAACGTGATTTCATTCTCTTCGGCCATCCCACTCTGTAGGACGACCGCCCCCGCCATTCTCCCTATGGTGGCTCCCAGTAATCGGGGGCCACCATGACACAGCAAACCAAAGCAGACCTCGCCAAGTACCTTCTTCAAATCCGCGACGCAGGCGAATCCTTCGTCTCATTCGTCACTCTTTTTCACCCAGAATGGGTGATCCCCAAATTCCATTACAAGCTGGCACTCCTTTTAGACAGGCTCGAAAAGGACACGCTCTACAGCGATTTTGAAGCCGAGTTCTCCCGCTTCTGGACATGCAAGCAGAAGGGGGTTCCGTTCCATTACGAGCGCAAGCCGGACGCCAAGAAGATCAACAACGCGATGGTCAACATGCCGCCGCGTCACAGCAAGTCCAGTTACTGCACCGAGCTGTTCCCCGCGTACTACATGGGCCGAAGGGCATCACGCTACTGCATGACCACGGCGTACAACTCCGACTTGGCCAGCGGTTTTGGTCGCAACGTGCAGATGATTATTGAAGATCCGAAGTTCTCCCAGGTCTTCCCTGACTTCATCCTCAACGCCAAGGCCACCGCCGTGGACAATTGGCGTACCACCGAAGGCGGCGCGTATTACTCCATTGGTGTGGGCGGCACCACCTCGGGCCGACCGGCCACGCTCTTGATCGTGGACGACCCCGTAAAGTCGCGCATTGAGGCCGAATCGCTGACCCAGCGCAATCGCGTGTGGGACTTCTACACCTCGGCCCTTGATACCCGTCTCCAGCCAGAAGTAGACGGCACCCACCCAAAACGCTTGGTCATTCTCACCCGTTGGCACCCAGACGACCTTGGCGGGCGCATCCAAAACACCGAAGAGTGGAAGGAAGGCGAGTGGCTACACATCAACTTCAAGGCCATCGAGTACCAAGACTCCGGCATCAAGGTGCGCCGTGACGACCTGCCCGAAGACCACCCCAAATACCTGCCCACCGCCCAACTCAAGAAGGGGGGTGGCAACTGGGTCTACAAGCCCATGGAGACGGCTCTATGGCCTGAGCGGTTCCCCCTCGACTGGCTGAAAAAGAAGAAGCGCCTCAACGAGCGCGACTTTGAAGCCCTCTACCAGCAGACCCCATACATCAAGGGCGGCAACCTCATCAAGGAATCCTGGTGGCAGTTCTACACCGACCTGCCCGAAATGAGCGCCATCATCATCGGCGTGGATACTGCCTTCAAGACCAACGAGCGGGCCGACTACTCTGTCATGCTGGTCGCCGGTCTCAGTCGTGCCGGTGACATCTACGTGCTGGATGTCCACCGAGGCAAGTGGGCCTTCCCCGACCTCAAGCGCAAGATGCTCCAGCTCAACGCCATGTATCGCGGGCAGGGTCTGCGCGGCTTCTACGTGGAGGACAAGGCCAGCGGCCAAAGCCTCATTCAGGAAATGCGCCGCGAGTCCGGCGTGAGCGTCATCCCCTATAAACTGCCGTCCGGTGACAAGGTAACGCGGGCCAGTCTGGTCACACCAATGATCGAGGGTGGCCGCGTCTTCCTGCCACGCTCTGCCCCTTGGCTGGACGAGTTCACCCTCGAATGCAGCCAGTTCCCCAACAGCGTCAATGACGACCAAGTTGACGCGCTGACCATCAGCCTCGACACCTTGAGCCGGTATGCGATGCCAAACTTTTCAACCGTTACTGGCACAAGTTTGCTGCAAGCAGTAAAGCTGGGGCAGTCAAATGTTTTGCACTATAAGGGGCAATGGCGCAGGTTAGGGAGCTAACTTTTTATCAATTAAAGACAAGACATGATTTCGATATTCCATATAAGTCCGAAACATCTGGTGTCTATATTTTCTTCCCTCTTTGGATTTAGCATCAGATGACATGATTTCAGCAATAAAAGTGTCCACCTTATCTTCGATACCATATGTTAAGTGAGTTTCAAGAACTCTATCTAAGTCAACTAAAGGGCGATGTAAAAATAATGCTGAAATATACTCCTCTCGGCAGTTTTCCAGCCTTGAAGCTGCATCATTTAGTTGCTCATCACTGCTAGCTCGGTATACATCTAGAGCAGAAACAGTATAGCGATGAAGTGCCTCTCTGATTTTTACAAGATTGTCAATGTGGTAGGAGAATAAACTTTGCCGCCGCCATGAAGTGTACGCCATATATGCAACAGCTAGCGTTAATATGGCAGCAATACTTTGAACGATGGACGAAATTGTACCTAGTAATGAATATATCTGAACAGACTCAATGCTTGATAGCGAGTGACCAATAATAACACCGGTCAATATTAGTCCCAAAATCATACTAATTATGCTGATACGCTGCATTTCTCACCCCCTGATGAATGCGAGTGTAACGTAGCACTAATCACATATCAGGAACAATTCAATAATAGGACGACCCAAAGCACCCTCTCTCTGAGAATACTGGCATCATCGAAGGAGTAAGATGCCGTGGCCAACTATCGTGACCGCCCCGCCCAAGCCGATCAGGGTCTACTGGTCGATCTCAGTCAATTCAAGGCAGCCCTTGAGAACTATGACGACATCAGCCCGCTTCTGACCGATGAACAGGAGCGCAAGCTGGTTGACTACGCCAAGGCCATGCTCGACATGAGCCACGCCAGCATCAGCAAGCGGTACAGCCACTGGAAGCAGGCCGACCGCGCCCATGATGTGTACGTACCACCGGAGGCCACCGAGTTCCGCGAGAAGGCGGTGATTGCAGACACCCGTGCCATCAGTGACACCGTGCTCACCTACATGATGGCCGCATTAACCGGAAGAAACCCCGTGTTCCAGCTGGAAGGACTCAACCGCAAGAGCCGCCAAGCGAGCGCCATCATGGAGCGGGTGCTGCACCAGCAGATGCGCCGCACTGCCGCCGAAGCGCGGGTGGCCCAGCTCTGCCTCGACTCCATCCGCTACGGCTACGCCCCCACCAAGGTGGTGTGGAACAAGAAGACCAACAGCAACGAGTTGATCAACGTTGACCCGCGCCGCTCCTTCCACGACCCCCGCGTTAACTGGGGCGACTGGGAGCGGATGCAGTTCATTTGCTTTGCCGACTTCGCCAGCTACCACGCCCTGATCCAGACCGGCCTGTACCCCAAGCTCAAGCAATTCCCGCAGCTTGGCGAGTCGCCTACCTCCTTCGGCTGGAGTGCCCACCAGTGGACACGGGAAGAGGGGCGCGGCCTCTCCATCGACCCGAACACCGAATGGAGCAAAGAGAGCGACAGCTACTTCAACCTTGGCAACGCACACGTCACGGACGAGTGCTGGTTTCGGGTGGCCGGTTATCAAATTGGTATCCCCGACTGGGACGAGGTGTGGCTGGTGATGACTGTCTATGACGAAGAGGCCATCATCCGCTTCCAGTTCAATCCCTACGGCAGACAGTTCCCCGTCACCATCGGCGGCCTGTTCAACGATGTTCACAAGAGTCACGCCCAGTCCCTCTACGACTTGCTGCTCCCGCTGCACGACATCGCTACTTGGCTGCTCAGAAGCCGCGTGGACAACGTGCAGGCCAGCCTGAACAACCTGATCTTTGCCGACCCCACCATGGTCAACATCAACGACCTGATTGACCGCAACCCGTGGGGCGTGGTGCAGACCATGCCTGGGGCAAAACCAGGGGAGGGCTTCTTCGTGGCCCAAGTGCCCGACATCACCCGTGGCCACTGGAACGACATTGCCGCCCTCTCCGACATGAAGCAGCGCCTTGCCGCCGCCAGTGACGCGCAGCAGGGTATGCCGACCGCCGATGGCATCCGTACCGCCACCGAGATCCAGCGCCTCACCCAGCTTGGCAGTCAGCGCCTTGGCGTCATCAGCCGCGTCCTATCCGCCACCACTGTCCGGCCCATGGTGCGGATGATGGTCAGCAACATCCAAGACGCGATGGCCTACGAGGGGAGCATCCGCCTCGACCAGTCGAACATGCCCAGCAACTTGGCCGGTATGACCCAAGAGGGCTACCTCGACTACGGCGTCAAAGACCTGCAAGGGAACATCGACTATCTGGTCGTGGACGGCACCCTTCCCATTGAGCCGACCCGCAGCCCCGAGACGTGGATGAACATGCTCCAAGTCCTCAACCAGACCGGCATGATGATGGAGTTCGACATGCCTCGGATCGTGGAAGAGGCGATCCGCTCCATGGGCGTCCCCGACCTCGACCAATTCCGCATCACCCAAGAGAAGCAGGCCCAAGGGCCGTCTCCCTCCCAGCAGTTGGCCATGCTCGAAAAGATGCGTGGCGCGTCCGTCCAGTCCGAAGAACAGGTTCAGTCCGAAGTGAAGAAGGGCAACCTGATCCCGCTCAGTCAAGCGAGGAAGCAGCAATGACCATCGAGCAACTGACCGCCATCATTGAGGCCATCAACCAGAGCCAGTCCGAGTTTCGCCGTGCCGTGTACGCCGAGCTGGACGCCATCAAGCAGACCGTGGCCACGATGCCGAGCCAGTCGGCCATTGACACCGCTGCCGCCGAGATCTATGCCCGCCTCTCCGTCATCGAGCGCCACGTCGAGGGCGTCCAGTCCGTTGACCGGTACGCGGCCAACCGTGCCGCCTTGCGCAAGATCGTGCGCGAGATCTTGAACGAGGGTCAGTGATATGAGCGACCAGCGCACCCGTCCCGCAGCGGAAGACCTTCGCTTTCGCTCCAACGCGACCGGCGAGCACATTCTCGACATTTACCTGGAAGCCTGCGAAATGGGGGGCAAGCCGCTCCCCGAGCTGTTGTCGCTGGTCTTCAACGAGCTTGGCGAGCTGGACTCCGACAACTTCGAGTTCCGCGTGAACGAGAGCACCCGCCGTCTGCAATACCGGTTCGGCGTCTTCATCACCCCCGAAGAGGGTTGGTATGACGTTGCTGGTGGCAGCCTGCTGCAAAGCCGTGGGGCGTGGCAGGCCGGTATACCCTATGAGCAGACCGACCTTGTGACCTATAACGGCGATGTCTATCTCTGTTTGGTCAAGCACAGCGGCGCGACCTTCAACACCTCCCTTTGGCAGCGGCTGATCCAGTTCAGCCACTTGGACATCTTGCGCCAAGAGGTCGCCACCAACACCACGCAGGTGGCCAACGACAAGGCCAGCGTCACCACCATGATGAACCAAGTGGCGACCGACAAGACCACCGCGACCACCGCAGCTGGTCAAGCCGCCACCAGTGCCGCCAACGCCTCCACCAGTGAGACCAAGGCGAAGACCTCCGAGACCAATGCCAAGGCATCGGAGACCGCCGCCAAGACCTCCGAGACCAACGCGGGCAACAGTGCCACCAACGCGGCAGCCAGTGCGACAGCGAGCGCCAACAGCGCCACCACCAGTGGCACCAGCGCGACCAACGCCGCGAACAGTGCCACCTTGGCCAGTAACTGGGCTAGCGCCCCGCAGAACACCCAGGTAACGGCGGGCAAGTATTCCGCCCTGCACCATGCAACCAATGCGGCGAGTAGCGCCACCGCTGCCAGCACGTCGGCCAGCAACGCGAGCACCAGTGCAAGCGGGGCATCCACCTCTGCCGCCGCTGCGCTCACCAGTGCCAATAACGCCGCCGCCAGTGCGACCGCTGCCAGCACCTCCGCAAGCAACGCCAGCCAGAGCGTGATCGACAGCCAAGCGGCCCGTGACGAAGCGATCACCGCCAAGAATGACAGCCTGACCATCAAGGGGCAGGCCGAGACCGCCAAGGTTGACGCCGAGGCCGCTGCGACCCGTGCCGAGAACGCGGCGACCGCCGCAGCCGGTGGCATGGTGGATGGCGGCAGCGCCGACTTGAGCGGGGGCGTCTATCCGGCCCCGTTGCAAGCTGGTGGCCAGAGCGTCACCACCCTTTGGAAAGTGACCGTGGGCGGCACCGTGGACAGTGACACCTATGGCGTTGGCGATACCTTGGTGTACTCCAAGACCTTGGCCAGCTACTACAAGATCGACAACACCGAGGCCGTCACCAGCGTGAACGGCAAGAGCGGCGTGGTCGCTCTGGTCGCCGCCGACCTGCCCACTCTCCAGCCCAAAGACGCGACCCTGACCACCATGGCGGCGCTGACCCCGACCACCGACCAAATCATCTACTTCATGGCATCGGACACCGCAGCCACCACCCCGCTGACCGCGACCGCCCGCAGCTTGCTGGATGACACCAGCACGACCGCCATGCGTACCACCCTTGCCGTCTCGGCGGCGACCGACACCGCCCAGCGCAAATCATCGTCTGCCACCTTCACCACCGTGGCCGGTACGTGGTATCGGATCGCCAGTTCCGCCGTCAACATCGTGCGCAACAGCGGCCTGTTTCGTATCCATTGGGGCGTGGGCAACGAGTCCGGCAGCGCCAGATTCACCTGCGACCACAACAACGGCGTGGCCACTTCCATCGAGCAGATTGGCTATGTAGAGCAAGGCACCCTTGGCTTTGACGCGCTCCGCGTGGTCTACCACACCACCGCGACCGCCAACTATGCCTACCTTGAAATGCGGGCCAGCGGCGCAATGACCTCTTGCGTGATCAGCACTGAGGTCATCGATCCCCTTGGCTGGACGTTGACTACTCCGAGCACCGCAGGGAGCATCCCTGGTGGTTACACCAGCACCGAGTTTTACTTCGTGCCGGATCTGGCCCCAGGTACTTACACCAAAGTCACGACCAACCGCGAAGGGCGGGTTATCAGCGGCACCACCTTGGCCGCCAGTGACATCCCCGCCTTGGACTGGTCGAAGATCACCAGTGGCAAGCCGACCACCGCCAGTGGCTACGGCTTCACCTTGGTTGCCAGTGACATCCCCAGCCTCGACTGGAGCAAGCTCACCTCCGGCAAGCCTACTACCTTGGCCGGTTATGGCATTACCGATCAGCTCCTGCCACTCAACGGCAACGCCGTGAGCGCCAGCAAGCTGGCCACAGCGAGAACCATTACCCTCTCCGGTGATGGCACCGCCACGTTCACCTTTGACGGCACCGCAGACGAAGGCGGCACCTTCACCTTGGCCACCACAGGCGTGACCGCTGGCACCTTCACCAAGGTCACAGTAGACGCCAAGGGGCGCGTGACGGCAGGGGCTACCCTTGCGGCGACCGACATTCCGGCGCTCGACTGGAGCAAGATCACCACTGGCAAACCCACCACCTTGGCAGGGTACGGCATCACTGACGCCTTGGCTGCCAGTGCCAACGCCGTCAGCGCGAGCAAGTGGGCTACCGCCCGCACCCTGACCCTCACGGGTGACGTGACCGGCAGCGCCTCTATTGACGGCAGTGCCAACGTGTCGATCACTGCCACAGTTGCAGACCACAGCCATGCTCATACGATCGCCAACGTGGATGGCCTGCAAGCCGCCTTGGACGGCAAGGCCGCCTCCAGCCACACCCACGCCTACATGGCCGATGGGGGCAGCTACGGCACCCTCTACCTGAGCAACTGGTTCCGCTCAACCGGTAGCTCTGGCTGGTACAACGAGACCTATGGCGGTGGTTGGCACATGCTGGACACCACTTGGGTTCGTGTCTACAACGGCAAGAAGGTCTTTGTCGCCAACACTGAGGCGGACGCAATTAACTCGGCGGGCGGCGTCTACGCGGGTGGCAACGGCAACTTCAACGATGTCTACATCCGTTCCGACATTCGCTTGAAGTCCAACATCGAGCCCATCAAGTCCGCCTTGGCCAAGGTCAAGCGTCTGACCGGCAACCTCTACGACAAGCAGGGGCAACGGGAGGCGGGGCTGATAGCGCAAGACGTGGGCAAGGTGCAACCGGAGTCGGTCTTTGTGAACGAGGATGGCACCCTCTCCATCGCTCACGCGGGTGTGTTGGCCTTGATCGTGGAAGCGGTCAAAGAGCTGGATGACAAGCTGGAGGCGTATCATGCCAATTCCCGCTAAACCCTTCTGGCTCTCGGCAGCCTATGCCGAGTTCGGCGGCAACCGCTGGATGAGTGATACGGCCAACCGAGCGGGCATTCCTGCCCCTCGGTGGTTGGGTGACTTGGCCGGTCGCAGCGCATGGACGTGGGCTGGCTCGGTTATCGCAGGCGCAAGCAAAACGACCTTCTACCCAACCAGAGCAACTGCCGGTATGTATGTGCAACAAGTGGGGTCAGAGATCAGGATCTCTAACCACTCCAACGCCTACAGCGTGGTAACAACCTCTGGTTTGTGTGATGTCCATGTCGGATTGGTCAGTGGTAACGCCCTCAGTTCCGGCACAATGAACACTTGGCTGAACGTAACCACTGGTCTTATGACATGGACGCTCACCCCTGGGGCCACCCTTAACTCCGAGTACATAGCTGTAGTGCGCTTCACATTCCGCTCACGGGCAAACCCTGGTTACGCCCGCGCCTATGATGTCACCATGAGTGCGGAAACCATTTACAACAACGAGCCGTAAGGACGACCGCCTTACTCACCACCGGCAACATGGCAGCAAGCCCCCATCAGGACACTGCCATGTTGCCAGCCATCGTCCCCCTTGCCCTTGGCCTCGCAGGCCGCTACATCCCTGAGGCCATCAACTGGCTCAAAGGCGACAAGGCCGAAGAGGCCGCCCGTGATCTGCTCGATGTCGCCAAGAAGATCACCAAGACCGAAGATGATGAATACGCCGCCGATGCCATCATCAACGACAAGACCCTCGGCAACGAGTTCCGCCTAGAAATCCTCAAGCTGCACCACGCCCGTGACCAGCTCTATCTGGCCGACCGGCAACATGCCCGCGCCACCTACGTGAAGAAGCACACCACCGCCGACAAGATCGCAACCGGCGTCATGGATCGCAGTCTGGTGCTGATCATCCTCTTGGTCGCCGCCAACTTCGCCGCCCTTTCCCTGCTTGGCGACAAAGCCGAGCTGGTCGCTCTGATCTCCAACCTCATTGGCGTGGTGATCGGCGCACTCCTGAACGAGCGCAACAGCGTGATCTCGTTCTTCTTTGGATCATCCGATCATGATTAGGCTTTTGGTTATTCAAGGGTTGCATTCTCCCCCTATTGTACTGGATTATTTCTACTCGGAATCGTTAGGAGAAGATGATGCGGGATATAAACACAGGGGTTGTTAATGGAAATATTAATATTTATGAACAGCCAGTTCTGATTGATTATTGGGCTTGCTCGAATGAACAACTTTCCCAAGAGCGGTCTCGATGTCAATTACGCTTGCGAAAAGAAAGAGCCAGGAAAACAAAGCATATATTCACAACTGCTTTCATTGTTGCGTTATTTGTTTCTATCGGGGCTTTAATTGTTTTTTTAAATGGGCATAAAGAATTTGCTAGTTTGGTTATTACAATTGGGGGGTTTATGCTGGCTAGCATGGCAGCAAGTGCCTCCACAAGGCCGACTCAACTTGAGTTAATTCAAGTTGAACGATTGAAAACAATAGAGTTAATATTTGCAGATAGAGAGGTAGAGTGATAATGAATAATTCAATGTCAAAACAAGAGATGTTTTTATGGGCAATGCAGAGCTATATTTTGACAAACAGTATTAACTGTGCAGCCCAAGATGGTAGTTCCCCAGAAATGCATGCTGAAATATCAGCCACTGGAATCAATTCAATGGTTAATCTTGCTCTATATGTAAGTGATAAGATTCCAGATAATATATCTGCGGCAGAAGCTGCGGAGATAGTTTATTTTAATGATGAAGAGGATAATCCTCTGCCTGAATGGGCGTGTTACAAGAAGTAACTATCTTCATTGTGAGAGATGTAGTTACAATCACAGTGCAATCTGGCGTTCGATTCAGTGCGGCGCGTTTCCCTGGCCTCTATCTTGGACGCCGGATTGCACCTGTTGTTTCAACAGGGACGACCTCGTAGGAGCACTGCATAAATAATGACCCCACCAACCAGCGGGGCCATTTACCATGCACCTCACACTTCGTACTCACAACATTGATGGCATCGGCAGCTTTGGCAAACTTACCCTGAACGGGAAAGTGGTCGCTTACACCTGCGAACGTGAGTGGCTGGACAACAGACCCCGCGTGTCCTGCATCCCAGCTGGTGAATACCGTCTTATCCCCCATATCTCCCCCAAGTTCGGCCTCTGCTTTGGCCTCGAAAACCCCGAGCTGGGCGTGACCCTCCACGGCCCCAGCAAGCGCACCCGCATTCTGATCCACGCTGCTAACTTCCCCCATGAACTGGAGGGCTGCATTGCCCCTGGTGTTGGTTGGCATCGTTCCGGCTGGGGGGTACGCGAAAGCCGCCGTGCCCTCTACCACCTCAATGACCTGCTTGGCTTGCACAACGACTGTGAGCACACACTGACCATCGAGAGAATGCTATGACCAACAACTTCCTGAGCGGGCTGATTGGCCTTGGCACCGCAGGCATTGTGGCCGTGACAGCGTTTGCCTATCGCGCTGGGGAGCGTATCAGCGTGATCGAGGCGCGGCTGGAGTACATCACCAACGAGATCAGTGGCACCCAGCAGGCCACCGAGAACCTATCAAAAGCGAGCACTGACTTGGCCCGCACCACAGAGCTGATGCGCTATCAGATGGAGCAGCAACAAGCCCTCTATGTGGAAGTCCGCCGCAGCATCGAAATCCTCAAAGCCGAGAAGAACAAATGACCCTGACCAAAGAGCAGATCCGCGCCATCGAGTCCTTAGTGAAAAGCTGGCATGTGGCCGAGACCGTCCTCAAGGAAGACGTGATGCGGGCGGCCCTCTCGCTTGGCTCCACGCCCAACATGAGCGAGGCCGAAATGCACTTTAGGCGCGGAGCCATCTGGGCCGCACAGAACATGCTGACCCTTCCGGCCAAACTCAAGTTGGCCGCCGAGAACCAGCAGGCCATGGAGTCGTTATTGATCAAGGACGATAAGAAACCATAACGGCTTTAAGGTGCCCCCATCCCCGCTACGGCTGGGCAACAAGGAGCACTAACCATGGCAACCCCCCAATCCCCCGAAGAACAGCAAGCCGCCCTTGACGCAATGGCCAACATGGCGCGAGGCGAGCCGCAGCAAAAACCGCAAGCCTCCCAAGAGCCGACCAAGCAAGAGCAGGCAATGGAGAAGCTGGCCCCCAAGACCGAAGGTGAGCAACAGCAGCAATCTGCCGCCGTGTTCGAGCTGAACGTGGGTAACGGCCAGAAGCGCCAACTCACCGAGAGCCAGATCCTCGGCATGATGGACAGGTACAAGAACCTGAACTATCAGCAGATGCAATCGAAACCTCTCTTGGACGCTGCCACGCAGGCGATGCAAGACCTCGGGATGAACCAGGATCAGTTCCTCGGTCACATGCAGGAGTTGATGGCCAAGGCCAAAGAGAAGAACACCCAATTCGGTGGCAAGGACGAGCACCCGAACAAGGTCGGTGCGCCGCCCAACCAAGGGGCCGACCCAGACTTTGATTCCCAGTTGAAGGCGTGGGAAGACCAGAACGCTGCCAGCCTGCCGCCGATGTATAAGGACATGCTGGCCCAGCAACGCCAGATGGCCTCCGGCATGACCCAGATGCAGCAGATGATGCAGCAGCTGATCGCCGGTCAGAACGGCCAGCTTCGGGCCGCCGCCGAGGTGAACAGCCAAGCCCAGCAACAGGGTGGCGTGAACCTGCGCGAGGCGATTGCCAACAACCTCAACCGAGTGCAGCAACAGCTTGGCCTCCCTGACGAGACGGCCAACGACTTTATGACCTTCTCGGCAGAGCGTGGCTATTCGCTGGAAGACTTCATCGATCCCAACTTGGCCATCAAGGTCGCCACCGACTTCAAGAACTCCATGGAGTCGGGCGAAATGGCGCGGCTCAAAGAGATCTCCCTGCGCCGTCAAGCCTACACGGGTGCGACTGACCAAGCCGCCCTGGGTGGTGGCGCATCCGCCGCGAGCAACCCCGACTTGGAAGCCCTGACCGGCTTCATCAAATCAAAACGTGGCTAGCAGAAATGACAAAGGCTGCATAATCGCAGCCTGATTTCCACCAAGAAAAGTAGCTAACGCTACAACTCAAGGCAATAAAGATACTAATAGTCTGTAGACTTATTCTGGGCGTTGAAGTTATATGCATAAAAAATCAATAAGGTTTGATATATGTTTTTTAGTAATTTTTTCAAGGCCACCCTTTCTGTTGCTGAACGCAGAGAATTAATTAACAAACGCATAAGAAGTTATAACTTTTTATTGGAATTCTTAGAGAGGGAGCATATTGATTGGGATGTGCCTCCAAATACGGAATACATAGTGTCACGATTGCGAGACATTATTTCGGAATTTGACAATCAAACATTTTCTTTTTTGGTGTGTCATACTGGATATATTCCTGAAACATACCCTGCTGATTCAAGTAAAGAAACGCTGTATACAAAGCTGATCGAAACTATAGTTGTTGAATGGGCTATAAGAATTGGATTTACTGAAAGTATTCTTCCTACGCAAAAGTCTAGTAAAGAAGATGTTACTATTAAAGATCAGCGTAATGTAATTGTTTGTGATGCAAAGTCTTTTCGCCTTGGGCGCAGCCAAGGTGCTCCTAATGTGAAAGATGTGCTTAAACATGCAGATATTGCTAAATGGCTTTCATCCTACCCCGATTATGATCGATTGGGTGGGCTGGTTACTTTTCCATCCCAGCATGACTGGAAAAAGGGAAGTGATTTCTATCAATATACAACAGACCATGAATTGCCTACCATTTGTTTGAATTATGAGCACATGTCTTTCTTTTTATTAAATAATTATGACAAAGACAGACTGATCGATACTTATAGACGGTATGTAGATATTTTCCCATCAGTTGTAGATAAGAAAGATAATAATAGGGATATCTACTATGAAAAGATCGAAGAATTTTTATTTCATGATAATATAGAAGGCTGGAATAAATTTAAAGTCGAAGCCTCAAAGGTTGTATCGGAATTCGTTCATCATTGTAAAGTAACCTTGTCAAATGACATATCCGCTATTAAGGATGAAGTGGCAAGAAAATATTCATCAGAAATGGATATTGATAGACTTAGACAGTTTGCTATTGAAACAGAAGTTTTGAGAAAAACAGAAGATCTTTTTAAACAACTAGAGAGAATAGACAAATTCCGCACACCATCTGATGATTACTCATGACATTAAATAAAAATTTATCTATCTGGGTTGGCTCTAGGATTAGATATTTTAGATTAGAACGCGCTCTAAGTCAGGAGGAGCTTGCTGATATGTGCGAGCTACATAGAACTTATGTCGGAAGTTGTGAGCGGGGGGAGCGAAATATAACAGTAAAAAATTTATATCGAATATCAATAGCTTTAGATGTAAACCTCTCAGAGTTTTTTAAAGGATTGGATTAATACTGTAGCCCCAGTAAATGGGGCTACAAATACATTAAATCGTATGTTTTTTTGTTCTGTTTTTAATGATTTCGCAGTATTCTTTATTTCTCTCAATAGAGATGCTTTTCCGTCCTAAATCTAATGCAGCTAATGCTGATGTTCCACTGCCAGCAAAAGGATCTAAAACAATTTGCCCCGGTATTGTAACTAATTCAATTAATGCCTTCATTAGGCGTAGAGGTTTTTGAGCAGGATGAAAGCCAGCCTCTCCTTTTTCCATTCCACATTCGAAGATATTATCAGCATTACCGAAATATTTTTCGAGGGCTTCATGATTGTAAGCTCCTAACCTATGTTCTAGAACGTTATCAGCAATTGTTAGTTTATATGGTTTAAACACCCAAATAATTGGTTCAAATGTAGGCTTCAGATTTCCGATACGCCACCCATTCCAGTATTTGGATGAGTCCATATCGCCTCTTCTATCATAAACAATACTCAATCGTTGAGCCCTATGAACCGCTTTAGTCTTTGTCCAACCAAGCAAATCTCTAAAATTAAAACCAACATCTTCTAGTGAGGCAATACATCTATGAGCAAAACGCCTTCCTGCAAATATAAATGCAGAGCCCCCTGGTTTTAGAACTCTCAACCATTCATTGCTCCATGTTCTACACCATTCTTGATATTCATATGGGATTTTTTTATCAGCCTCAGACCATCCATTAATAGGCTTCCCTCTTTTCTTAAAAACAGCCCCAGCCTTTTCTTGTGCGGGACTTTTCCCCCCATAAGCTGAATTAGAGTTATCGTGAAGAACATCCCAATCATCCAAACCAATTCCATAAGGAATATAACTTAATATTAAATCAATGCTGTTTGATGGGATTTTCTTTATTTCTTCAATAGAATCTGCACATAACACAAGGCTTTTTAAATTACTGTTGGCAAACTCTTCTAAAATATTATCAGTCATAGATAAACTACTAATTGGTTTTAAATAATTAAGTTGAGCATGATACCATATGTAGGAGGTAAGTTCTACAACTCTTAAAAGTGAGGTTCAATTGAGGTTTGATGTTTTTGAGCTGGCGTATAATATCATCTCATTTGGATACAAAAATAGAAATTTATAATTTTTTATCCAGTAAAAATCCACATGATTCGCACCACCAAGTATTCCCCATTGAGTACATATCTGTCTCACATCTTGGACATATGTAAACAGATCCATCATCAGTGGGTTGTTCAAGGGCTTTAGGTGACGTGCCAATGTAGTCTGCTATTTCCTCCAGTTCTTTTTTTTCTTGTTCTTTTAGCCATTCAGCATATTGCCGCTGACAGCTGGGTCTTGCACAAATTCCATCGCGGGAAATATTACTTGACCTTTTATTGCATAGTTTACATATCGGAGGGGTAGGAATATATTCATCAACATATCTGACGGAGGCAACTGCTGGCCTTGATTGACTTGAATTGGATGCGGTGCGAACTCTCTTTTCCCACAGCATTAAATTATGTTGCTTTCTGGCTTGGTGTTCCGCCTTTTCCTTCATGTACTCCTTGTATTGTTTTATGAGGGAGTCCTGACGAGATTTTGTTTGTGGATGATATAACCAACCCAAGCAGATTGCATGTGTCTGCAATAACTCAACCAACAACGTCGTACTATCCATATTATCTTGGCGATTGGAA
>SXGR01317289.1_pt1 | contig 26589 bp, 25 predicted proteins | sample 3174711 | NCBI WGS metagenome assembly SXGR01 (sample SAMN11356860, study PRJNA531348) | freshwater metagenome | isolation source: freshwater sample F1-60 | place: China: Fuxian Lake, Yuxi | collected 2017-12-25
CAAGGCGTGATCGTGCTCGCAGCAACCAACCCTCCGGACGTGCTCGAACCAGCACAGATTCGTCCCGGCCGCGTCGACCGACGTGTGGTGCTCGATCCGCCCGATATCAACGACCGCGAGGCGATCCTTTCGATCCACGCAAAAAATAAACCACTCGAAGATGGCGTGAATATTCGTCTGATCGCACAACGCACACCAGGATTTTCTGGTGCTGATCTTGCGAACATCATCAACGAGGGTGCGATTCTCACTGCGCGCAGAAATAAAAAACGGATCGGTATGCCAGAGTTGCTCGAGAGTATCGAGAAGGTGTTGCTCGGACCGGAACGGAAGAGCCATATTCTCTCTGAGCAAGAAAAGAAAGTGACGGCGTATCATGAGGCGGGACACGCGCTCGTCGCGCACACACTCCCTCACGCCGATCCGGTACACAAAGTATCGATCATCTCGCGCGGCTCGGCAGCTGGCTACACACTAAAACTCCCGAACGAAGATCGTAAAATGCACACAAAAGCGGAGTTCGTCGATGATCTCGCGGTATCGCTTGGTGGTTACGTCGCGGAAACGGAGATTTTCGGCAAAGAAAATCTGACCACTGGGGCATCGAGTGATCTTCGCACTGCGACACGCGTCGCGCGTCGCTTGATCACCGACTACGGCATGTCCGAAAAACTAGGGCCCCGCACGTACGGCGAAAAAGAAGAGATGGTGTTTCTCGGAAAGGAAATCCATCACGAGCGTGATTACAGCGAAAAAGTTGCGGAGATGATCGATCAGGAAATCTCCGCGCTCCTCCACGATGCCATGGAAACCGCGCGACGTGTGATCACCGAGCGGCGGGCAGATATGGAGAAGATTGTTGCAACACTGCTGGAAAAAGAAACGATAGAAAAGGAGCAGTTCGAGGCACTGTTTGCATAAAAATCCTACTCATTGTCATTCCGGCCTTGAGCCGGAATCCAAAAATGTAAAGCCAAACGAAATCACGTTTGGCTTTTTCTGTTTTGTTTTTTACGTTCTGGATTCCGGCTCAAGGCCGGAATGACAGGAGAGTGGCGTAGAATGACAAGGTGAAGGGCATCATGCTATAATAAAAAAGAACATTTACGCACAGCGTATTTTCACTATGCCACCAAAAAAATCCGAAGGAGCATTTTATAAAAGAATCATCACCGATGCGTGGCGCGTCGCGTGGCAACACAAACATCTGTGGGTGTTTGGTTTTCTTGCAACTGCCGTCGGATTTGGTGGTGTAAGCGAGGCGCTGTTCAGCAGCTCTGATCGCGTCTATGCCTTCTTCCCCGCGATCACCTCCGGAAAATCAGGTCTACAAATGCTTCCCGGGTTCGCAACGATAAAAGCGATCATCAACTTTACTTCATACCCCGCACTCTCTCTTCTTTTATTCCTTGCAATCATGGGGACGCTCGTCGGCGTGTTCCTCTGGATGGGGTATGCCGCAGCGGGAGGCCTGGTCCACAGCATCCGAAAAATCGAACGTGCAGGAGAACCGACGTTCGGCGAAGGATTAAAGCTCGGCGCAGAAAAATTCTGGCGAGTATTCGGTGCAAACGTCCTCACGCAACCGATCATCTTTGTGGGCTCAATGCTCACCACCACCACTCTCAGCGTGCTTATGCGTGATCGCACCATTTCGAGCGGTATTTTCTATGTGGGAACCTTCATTCTCTTCGTCGTCCTAGCGGTAAGCGCATCTGTTGCCGCGATCTACGCAACGTGTTTCGCTATTATCAAAGATAAAAAACTCGTTCCTGCGCTCCAGGCCGGATGGAAACTTCTTTATGACCATTGGTTTGTGACGCTCGAGATGGCGTTCTTCCTCTTCCTCGCAAGTCTCGGCATCGGCATCACCGCAGTTCTCATTTCACTGATCATCTCCGTACCGTTCATCTTCTTACTGCTCGTCGTTGCGATGATGCATCTCTCCGCCGCATCGGTGCTCGTGCTGATGGTCGCGTCGGCACTCATGCTTGCGATGATTGTCTGTGTCGGATCATTCATCACCGTATTCCAAGTGTCCGCATGGACGTTACTCTGGAGCGAAATGACTGAACGAAAACCGCTTCCTAAACTCCGCCGACTTGCGCGACACATCTCCCCGCATTTCGGATAATAAGTACTCCTCCCCAACCCCTCCTCAGCGCTTCGCGCCAAGGAGGGGCTTTTAAGAGTGGCCCCTCCTCGCCCTGCGAGGAGGGGGGTGGGGAGGAGTACTATTAAGCTCGCAATAAGCGAGAAAAAATGCTATACTTCTGTAAGTATGGCCTCGATTGAAGATCTCCTCGGAAAGAAACCGAAAAGTAGCTCATCGGGTGACGGGACGGCGCAAGAAAAATTCTCCGAAAAAATGGAGGAGATTCGTCTCAAAAACCTCGAAAACCTGACGCGGGCAAAAGCCGCTCAGGACGGTTTTGAGTATATCGATCTCAAAGGTTTCCCGATCTCCCCCGAAGCACTCCAGCTCGCTCCTCGTGAGGAATCAAGAAAACTCAAAGCGATCCCTTTTTTGTACACCGGTAAAGAATGCCGAATCGCCGCCATGAACCCAAAAGATCCTGGCATGCAAGAATTTGTGGCCCAAGTGAATGAACGGGCGCATGCGGAAAATGTAAAAATCTACATGATCTCGCAGCATAGTTATGAACTCGCCGAAAAACTGTATGACGCGCTTCCTGAAGTAAAAGAAATCGTGAAAGGCGTGCAGATCACGGAAGCAGAGGTGGAAAAATTCCAAGCGCAGGTGCCGACACTCAAAGAACTTGATGCTGCGGTGCAAAAAGTGACGACAACCGATTTCGTGGCGCTTGTCATCGCGATCTCGCTGTCGTCTGGCGTGTCCGACATTCACATCGAAGCACAGGAAAAACAGGTAGACGTGAAATATCGCATCGACGGTATTCTCCAAAAAGTCGCATCGGTAAAAAAAGAATATTGGCAACGGATCGTAAATCGCATCAAGTTATTTTCGGGGCTCAAGCTGAACATCACCACCGTACCGCAGGACGGTAGGTTCACTATTTTTACGACAAAAGGGAACATCGATGTTCGTGTGTCGACGCTTCCTACTGCCTACGGTGAATCGATCGTAATGCGTCTTCTTAAACCGGGCACGATCGCACTCCAGTTCGAAGAACTCGGCATTCGCGGCAAAGCGTACGAGCAATTGAAACGCGAAGTCGAACGACCGAACGGCATGATCATCACGACCGGTCCGACAGGATCCGGTAAAACGACGTCGCTGTATGCGGTGCTCAACAAGTTGAACGATGGCGCGACAAAAATTATCACACTCGAAGATCCGATCGAATACCATCTCGGCGGAATCAGCCAATCACAGATCGACAAGTCGAAAGACTATACGTTCGCAAAAGGTTTGCACTCGATTCTCCGCCAAGACCCTGACGTCGTGATGGTCGGCGAACTTCGTGAACTCGAAACCGCGGAAGTTGCGATTCAAGCCGCGCTCACCGGTCACTTGGTTCTCTCCACCATTCACACAAACAGCGCAGCTGGTGCAGTCCCCCGCTTTCTCTCCATGGGAGTGCAACCGTTCCTCCTTGCGCCAGCGCTGAACGCGGTGATCGGCCAGCGACTGGTTCGAAAAATTCACGACGCGTGCAAAGAAGAGATGACACTCGACCCAGACAAGCTGGAACGCGTAAAAAAAATCGTCGCGAGCATTAACCCTGAGTCCGGCTACAAGGTAGACATGAACGCGATGAAATTTTTCCACGGTAAAGGATGCGATGCGTGTGGTGGCACAGGATATAAAGGCCGCATGGGTGTGTATGAAATTCTCACCATGTCACCAGCGATTGAGAAAATAATTCTCTCCGGAAAAGTATCGGAGTACGACATGCAAGATATCGCAATGAAAGAAGGGATGATTTCGATGGTACAAGACGGTATTCTCAAGGCGCTCGACGGCATTACGACGGTGGAGGAAGTGTTCGGGGTGGCGGAATAACCCCGTACCAGTCGCTCCGCTCTCGCATAGAGCAAAAAAATACCCGGTCCGACATACATCGGACCGGGGTTTTGTTTACATCTTCGTAAGTTCCTCGATTTCGACGAGAATCTCATCCGTGTCATCGTCTCCGGGCGGTGGCGCCCGCGAAGGATCCACCTCGTACGGCATGATGATGTTCGGTATAGGAACGTTTGACTCATCGGAGAAGAGAATTGGCGTTCCATCACTATGCGCAACGAACCCTTCGATACGAAGCACGATGGTGGTAATGGTGCGGTCCATCTGATTTTCAAGTGCGCTCGTGACATCGCGTGCCTTCGTGTAAATGTGATGCCACTCATGAAACAGCGTCGTGAACATATCATCGACCGGAGGAAGTGTTGACCGTGTCGGTGCTGCCATCCAGCACCGCGTAAACTCACCCGATGCAGACGGCGCTGCAAACCCCGCGATCTTTCCTCGAAGACTGTCCGTCGGGTAGTAGAACGTGATCTCCATGTTTGCGCCTTCTGGGAAGTACTTCACGAACAAACGAAATGCCTCGCGGAAACGCATACGACTCGCCGCGTCGAACGCAAAGTACGAGACGAGGTCATGGCTGAAATGCTTCGGCACGATCTCCTTCGCACTCGGCACACCGACATAGCGAAGAAACTTTGCGAGGTCAGCGTTTACGGCGCCAACAATTTTGTGCCCGAACACCCGTTCGCAATACTCCACGTCGATCACCTTATCGCCTGAGGCGATCGCGATCTTCTCGCCAAGCACCTCGTGCACCACCGAAAGCCACAGCTGCTTCGACTCCGGAGTGAAGCTCCCGGTGCGTCCGAGCACCTGCGCCTCGAACGTTGCCTCTCCGTTCTCGACCGCGCTGAGAAGATTCTTCATGATCGGTCGGTTGGTGAGCTGACCGAACAGCTTGGCGACCTCGTTCATGTACTCGTAGATGTTCTTGATGGTCCGCTCTTCCGACACGAGCGCTTTTCGTTCCATTGAGTAGTCGAACACCGATGTACGCGTCGCGTTCGTGACGCAATCTACAAGCACGCCGAGACCGAACAATCGAGAGTTCTGTGGATCCGACTTCGGATAGATACTCCCGATCTTTGAAACACCGAACAGAGGCTGAGCCGCGCTCAAGAACTTAAAGTACCGAGCCACCTGCTCCGGATCGAACAACATGTGATAAATCTCCCACGTGTACGGGAGATATACCGCAGTCGTTCCTACCGGCACATGGGTGATCCGCTCGACAACTTCGAACTTTGGTTGCTTGTCGATGTCAACCGCGTTCGACGTGGGCTCGCGCACCACTCGGAACTGCGTCTTGTCATCGCTCCCGATGGACTTGTCTCCATCCTGAAACGCTTCGAGTACGATTCTCGACGGCTCACGAAGCACTGTGAAATTTCCGTTGGTCTGGTTCTCATAGACGCGAATGATTTCACGCGTCGGAATCCCACCCACATCGACATCTTCGAGTTCAAATCTGAGAAGATACGTACCGAACACGTCGGTTGATGCGATAGCCATTTCGAGACCGAGACGTAGTGCGGCGATCGGCGCGAGCTTCATGCCCGAACCCTTATTGCCGATCACACTGGCATCATCCTCGGATCCACGCTTTGTTCCAAATCCAAGAAGAGCAAGCGCCCTACGGTCCAGCGAACTGCTGGTGCTGATTTTAATGTACTGAGTGTGCTGCACGAGCGGTTCACCTTTCTGAGACTCTGTGCCTCAAAAAGACCGTAGCATGTTTACGCATCCCAGACAATACGACGTTCCTCGCCTTTACCAAAATCAAAAATAAGTTCCTGATATTTTGGTAGTGTGTGGATTTCTGGCACACGATCTGCCCACTCTACTATCGTGACTGTTCCTGGAGTTCCGGCATATTCTCGAAAACCTATCGCATCAAGTTCTACTACATTTTTAAGACGATACGCGTCAACGTGACAAAGCTGCTGCACTGCATGATGTTTTGAAGTATGAAACACTTGCATCAGAATAAACGTCGGACTTTTTACTGCTTCATGTACGCCAAGATGACGCGCGAGCATCTGTACAAACGTTGTTTTTCCCGCACCGAGATCGCCGATCAAACCAAGCACTTCTCCACCACGAAGATCCTTCGCAACTTTTTTTGCGAACACACCGAGATCTTGCAGATTTTTGATTCGCGTCTGCATATCAGCGTCCGAGTTCCCAACCGGGATCCGCTTCCATTTTTTGCCACTTATCAAACTTGTCACGCCTTGCAGCAAAGTAGCCGGCCATCGCGATCATCGCGGCGTTATCTGTACAGTATTGGAGCGGCGGTTCTGCGTAGCGAATGCCCGGGAGACGCGCAGCGAGCTCCGCACCGAGCGCGCGACGGAGTTTTACGTTCGCTGCGACACCGCCCGCAAGAATCACCGTTTTTACGCGCATTATTTCTGCGGCGCGCACAGTTTTTACGACCAGCACATCAACGATCGCTTGCTCGATCGATGCTGCTGCATCGCGAACGAACTGCGGATCACTCAATTTCTCCCGCTCGCGCTGCAAAAAATATCGCACCGCAGTTTTGAGCCCCGAAAAAGAAAAATCAAAATGCGGATCACTGATCATCGGTCGCGGGAACGGAAACGCCGTCGCGTCCCCTTCCGCAGCAAGTCGTGAAATCGCTGGCCCGCCAGGGTATCCGAGATCCATAAGCTTCGCCGCTTTGTCGAACGCCTCCCCCGCCGCGTCATCCCGCGTCGCGCCGAGCAGAGTGTATCGCGCTTCATCGCGCATTAAAAGCAACTCCGTGTGTCCGCCCGACACCACGAGTACGAGCGCGGGAAAAACACCGCGAGAATTTTTCAATGCAAATTCGAGCGGAGCACCAGGAAGCCACGCCGCACGCACATGCCCATCGATGTGATTTACACCGACCACTTTTTTATTCCACGCCGCGGCGAGCGCACGCGCAGTATCAACACCGACTTTCAACGACGTCACAAGCCCGGGGCCACGCGTCACCGCCACCACATCAACTTTTCTTCCAAGTGCGACGCCATCTTCATCGCCCGTAATCTTCTTCGCAAGTCCCGCGAGCACCAAAGGCAACGTCGTCGAGTGCTCGCGAGCAGCGACCTCCGGCACCACGCCCCCATACTTCGCATGAATAGCCTGCGTCGCAACGAGATGTTCAAAACAAGCGACCCTGCCACCTTTCACTTCAAGGTAAGCCGCCGCTGATTCATCGCAAGAAGATTCAATCGCAAGAATACGCATGCACAAAACAGTAGCTGTTCTTTGCGAGTTTTTCAACCCTCCTATAAAGTGAGCACGAGGCATGTCGCCTCTCGCGAAAGGAGTCACGTTGGAACCCCGAAACAGCTACCTGATCTTTGGTGCTGGTATTCAAGGAATCGCTATCGCGCACGATCTACTCAACGCTCGCGACACCGGCCGTGTCACGATCGTCGATCGCGCGGCCGAGCGTCTCGAGTATGCGAGGAAGCGTCTCCCCCAACCACGGCTGGAAACCGAGATGTTCGACATGGCGGGTGAGGAAGATCTTGTGGCGCTGCTCACCGGTTACGACTGCGTGATCGGCGCAGCGAGCTACACGATCCACCTCGCGCTCACGAAAGCGGCACTCGCCGCAGGCGCGCATTACTGCGATCTCGGATGTCAGAACGACGTCGTTGCGCAGCAGTTCGCGCTCCACGACCACGCGAAAGATCTCGGTCTCCGCGTAATGCCAGACTGCGGCGTTGCGCCCGGTGCGGTATGCGTGCTCGCACGCCACGCGATCGATCGCATACCGAGCGCCGAACGTGTCGAACTACGCGTCGGCGGCATTCCGCAAAAACCCGAGGGGCATCTGCGATACGCACTCGCCTACTCCGCCGAGGGGCTCCTCAGTAACTACGTCGAGCCCGTGGAAGTTCTCCGTGACGGTGTACGAAAACTCGTTCCGCCGCTCGAAGAGCATGAATACCAGAGTTTCCCCGAGCCGATCGGCTGGCTCGAAGCACAGCTCACCTCTGGCGGCTTGTCCACGCTCGCGCGAACGTACGAGGGACGCATCAAGCACCTCGACTACAAAACGCTGCGCTGGCCAGGACACTGGGACATCATCAATGTGATGAGCAAACTCGGGTTACTGGAACAAAAGGAGCCGATCATCGTGCGAGGTACGAAGATCCTCCCGCGCGAATTCACGGAGCAACTCCTCGAGCGTGTACTCCCACGCAACCAACCGGACCTGATCGTGATGCGCGTGCGCGCACTCGACGCGACAGGACACGGCGTGCAGCTCGACGTCGTCGACAGAAAAAATCCGGTCACCGGATTCTCTGCGATGCAACGCACCACCGGCTACGCCACCTCGATCGTCGCGCAGATGCTCGTCTCCGGCGAGATCGGCGGCACAGGCGTCCTGAAGCACGAAGAAGTGGTACCACCAGAACGGTTCATCGCCGAGTGGCGCCTCCGCAACATCGTTGTCACTGAAACAGCGATCACTCCGTAACGTAATAAGCTCTCCAATACCCATTGGAGGGCTTTTTTCATTACCGTCTTCGGTACCCGTTACCCCGTAACAGGTACCGAGGTAGCAACTTTATGCTTGACGAAGGGTCATTTTCCATCTATATTCCTTGTACAATTCCAATGAGGTCCCATCGTCTAACGGCTAGGACGACTCCCTTTCACGGAGTAAATAGGGGTTCGATTCCCCTTGGGACTACCAAAAAAGAATTCTCCAAGTCAAATAAAAAAGACCGGTCACTGAGACCGGTCTTTTTTGTACCCTTGCTCCTTAGCGAGGAGCGGCGGAGGATCCTGCCGTGCTGCCGAGGATCGAACCGAAGTCAGGGAGCTGGAATCCAGGAATCTGGAGACCCGTATCCAATGCTGAGGCCGTCACTACGCCGTTCAAATCGTTCACCTCTGCGATAAACTGATCGCGGAGATCCTGCAAGTCTTGCAAGACACTCGTCATCGCATCAACATCCACCGGTTTCGCTGCAGCGGCGGCTTTCAATGCGACTAGTTTCGCCTTCGCAGTATCGAGCACAGCTTGTGCGGCCTTGGTATCAAGTTTCTTCTTCTTGAGACCGTCAAGCTGTTTCTGATTCTGCTTGATCTCACGATCGACCTGTCCGATCGTCGAGGAGAGCCGACTCATCTGCTGAATCACCGCATGGTGCTCACTAACCGCATCCATTGCATCGAACACATCTTGCTGAAGCATGTCGAAACCCTCTTCAACATCACCCACGGCGATCTTCGCCTTGTTCTCTGCGTACGCTGCTTTCAATTTATTAAGATCGGACTCAAAGTCAGCGATAACCTCTGAGAGATCTATCTTCGAACGTTTGGCGAGCGTCTTATCGGTCGAGAGCTGACGTTCAAGCGTCTTGATCTGACTCTCAATACGCGTGTAAATCTGCGTAAGATTTGCGAGACGCTCAAGGTTCGGAAGCTGCTCTTGGAGCACCTCGCCGACTTCTTGCATGGTGTTTTGCACATCGAGAGCCTCAGCCTCTTCCCATGTTTGTGCTGCTTTCAATTTTGCAAGCACATCTTTTGCCTTTGTAATCGCATCAGAAAGCTCAGATGGAGCCTTGATCCCTTTCTTTGCGAGAGAAGCGATACGTGCTTCGATGCGGGTGAGTTGCCCCGCGAAGCCTGCCAAACCTTGCTGCATACCCTTCAGCATCATCGCTTGCTGCTTCTTCATTTGTTCTTCCATCTGTGCTGATTGATCAGGCATTTGACCTTGATCGCCTGGAGGCATCTGACCTTGCTGAGGTTGACCCATCGGCATCATCTGACCCTTTTGGCCGCCCATCATGCCTTGTCCTGGCATGCCGCCTGGAGGCATCTGACCTTGCATACCTTGCTGGCCGCCCATCATGCCGGGCATTGAGCCCATGCCACCGGGAGGCATCTGGCCTTGCTGGCCACCCTGTCCCATACGCTGACAACCTGCCGTACAGTCAGTTGCTGATTTTGTGCACTGGGTAGCTTCACTACCGGTTTTTGTAGCACATTCTGTTTTCATCCGATCACACCCCTGCAAACAAGCAGCGGAAGGATCCATACCTGACTGCTGGCCTGGCATACCCCCGGGAGGCATCTGACCACCCATCATGCCGGGCATGCTACCCATCCCAGGTTGACCGCCTGGAGGCATACCCATTTGTCCACCCATACCGGGCATTGAGCCCATGCCCATTTGGCCTTGACCACCCATCATGCCGCCAGGACCATTTAATTGGCCACCGCCGCCCATCATGCCTTGTCCGGGCATACCGCCTGGAGGCATCTGACCTTGCATACCTTGCTGGCCGCCCATCATACCACCTTGCTGACCCATGCCGCCGGGAGGCATCTGGCCTTGCTGGCCGCCCATTTGTCCGCCACCCATACCACCCGGTGCTGGTGCGCCACCCATCGGTGGGGCACCGCCGCCGCCTGGAGGAGCGCCGCCGCCCTGTGGTGGAGGCGGAGGAGGAAGTGGTGGAGGTGTACCGCCCGTGCCTTCAGCAGCCAAAATGGTCGCCGGCAAAACGACGAGTGCAAAAATACTAAGTAAAAGCGACCATGACATGCATGGGGGAACGTGGTGATGCGGGGGGGCGGATCCCTGCATTGCATCGGGTGTGTTAGACGGAGTGAGCAGGCTCATAAATAAACCCTTAAAAAATAAAAAACCAACATTAAATGTTGGGCCGAATGCCGGACAAAATTGCCTGTCGCATTTTTACGTAATGAAAAATTGTCGTACGCGTTCCTCTTATTTCTCCCCCTTAATGTGCCTGACGTTTAGCCAGGAACCTCCGCGAAAGTATATTCCGTACCGAAAACGAGAGATTTTTTCTTCCTGTGCACGTGACGCGCCACAGGCGATGTGGAGCATCGCCGAGGACGCGACGCGGGTACAGGAAGAAAAAATATCCGTTTTCGGGCCGGAAGAGACTTTTGTGGCGGTTCCAAGACTTATACACAGTATACCATTTTTTTGGACCCCCTACAAGAATAAAACTTATGCACACAAAAATTCCGCGAGATAAAAAATCCCACGGAACTCATAAAAGCCTGTTATTTCAACGATCGCGCGCGATCCCAATGCGTTTCTTCAGGAAGACGAAGAAGAATCGATGGTTGTTCGAGGTAACTGATCTCGAGCGCATCGCCGACATCGAGCGTTCCTGCATGCGCTCCATCAATGAACAATGACGGTGGATGACGATGCGCTTCGGGGATACCGAGGTTCGGTTCGTTTTTCATGAGTGTCGCGCGCACCGTGCGCTCGCTCGCGCCGGACAGCACGATCCCTGTCGTGGGCGAAACGATGTCATGAATTCCTTTCAGAAAAAATGCGCGCACTGACGGATCGATCCTTGGTGCTTGGAAATGCGCAGCCATCGGAGTTGTGGAGCCGATCGCTGTGCACAGACACATGCCGGATCCGCGAATCTCTTTAATGAACGAAGGAGCATCGCCATCGATCGACTCGATGCGCAGTGTCAGCCACGTCATCGGACAATCGACCACGACATCATCAACGCCACGAAAAACGGTTGCGATGCCGTTCTTATGGTGCACAATCTGCATCACTGGAATCGCCATCTGCGTGAGCGAACCGTTGAGTGCGCGGTCGATCGTTTCAATGAAACGCTCCACGTCGCGCACCGTGGAAAGAAATCCTGTGTGACCGGTGTTGAAGGCGACGATGTGCGGGTTGCGCTCAGTGCGCATACGCAGCGCCTCGAGCAACGTTCCGTCACCGCCGAAAACGAACAACACCTCTGCTTCAGTGGTGTCAGAAAGACGCAATGTGGAATGATGCTCGCGAAGATACTGCGCAACACGCGCATGCTCCGGATGCAGATCATCGGCTACCCGACGTGAGTAGAATGCATGGGTTTTATAGGGAGTAGCCATGCCTCGGTTGTAACACAGACGAAGAGATTGTGACTACTCGTAAAAAAGAAGCGTACTGCATGAGTTACACTTTTTCTCAACAACAACCCCGCCGCAAAAAGAAGCGGTATCCTCGAATCAGGACGATCAAGTCCTAAGCCACGTAAAGTCCCCCTTCGGGTGACCACGTGGCAGGGAGAAACAACTATGCAACACGACTACAACGGCTTCCCCAACCAGCGCGTGGCACGGGAGATCGCCGCAAAGTTTCCGACGAACGCGCGCGTTCTTATCCATCGAGATCTGGACCTGCTCGTTCCCCTCTTCGACAAGAAGGGTGCAGTCACGCTGGTCCCGAACCCGTCGCTTCACCCGGTGATCTCGAAAGACACCGCGGTGATCCGCGACTTCAACACGCCGTGGGACATCTCCAAGCATGCACAGCCTCGCAGGCCGGTGTCGCTCGGCGTCGCGGGTTCTGAGATCCAGCGCGCGTTCACTGACACGCTCGCTCCGTGGGCAACGCACGTGCTCGACATGCCGATCAAGTTCCCGAACACGGACGTCCGCGTTCCGTCGGCGCTTGCGAGCGTCGTCCCTGCGATTCAGCGGATCCTCGACGTCGAGGCGAGCCTCAACCCGCGCTACGACAACTACTACGCCTACCTCTCGGTCCACCAGGCGACGATCGAGGCCGGCGAGCGGATGCGCGAAAATCCGTACCACGTCGACGGATTCCAGGGACCGCGGTGGAAGGAGAAGCACCCGGTGAACCACAGCTACCTTCTCGCAAACACACTGCCGACGGTGTTCTATCCCGTAGGCTTTCCGCTCGACGAGATCGATCCATGCTTCGATGATGTGTATGCGGAGTTCGCGCACCGCATCGAGTCCGACCCACAGACGCCGACCTGGCGCGCGGACGACTTTGACCTCGTGCTGATGGATGCGTACTGCGTGCATCGCGGGGACATCGCGAAGCGTCCGGTGTCGAGAACGTGGCTGCGTATCTCGTGGGAAACCAGAATCTTCGACAGACTCGGCAATTCCCACAACCCTTTGTTCGACTACGACTGGGAGATGGTCGCGCGTGACACAGATCCTCGAATCCGCTCGCGGTTCGCAACGGCCGTCGCTGCGTAAGCCCCGCCCTGTACCGTCTGGTACAGGGCTTTTTCTTTTCTCACGCACATTTCACTGTTACGATGAAAGCGTATGGCGAAGCATCTCACGATGGAACAACTTTTTCTGCGCGCAGGACTTCATGCGAGTGATGGACGAGTATATGGCGCACTCGAAACGCCGGATCTGAATGTTGTGCAAATCGCGCGCGCCGCGAAACTGCACCGTCCTGCGGTGTACCGTTCGCTTGCACGACTCCACGACGCAAAATTGGTTTCAAAAAAAATGAAAGGTAAGCGCGCGGTGTATCGCCGCGCTTCCGCCGCCACACTCAAGGTATTTTTACGGAGAGCCGACAAAGATGTTGCGCGCACGCTGCGCGGCATCATCACCTCAGAGACACTCGACGATACAAACGTGCTCGTGCTCACCGGAAAAGCAGGACTCAGTTCGGTGCTCGATCGGATGATGGCAGAGATGAAACGTAACCAGATCTTTTACCGCTACAGTTCTCGTCCGATAGACATGGATATTGAAAAGTACGTCCCGCCGACATATCGCAAAGTGCGCGACGCAAAACGGGTGCAACAATTTGTAATCGTCAATGAAAGACTAAAGCACAGCGTCTACAAAAAACGAATTGATGCGGTGTCAAGAATGATCCCTCCAGAAGAAGATCGATTTGAATACGGCGTGAACGTGCTGATCTTCGGCGACAAAGTCGCGTTCGTAAACTTTGCAGAGGAGCGTGCATACATCATTAAAGATAAGAAGGTAGCGGATTTGCAGCGAGGAATTTTCAAACTTTTGTACAACCGATTGGAGGATTAAAAAGAGGAGCCCCGATGAAAAGGCTCCTTGTGTAGATTCCCCCTCCTTACCTTTAGGTAAGGAGGGGGTTGGGGGAGGATTACCCCTAAAGAATTCTCAACTCCGCGCCTCGTCCCCGCGACTCGGCCGAACGTCGCCAATCGCGAGATCACGACGCATCCGCGCCTCATCGAAGTGGTAGTCCGCGGGCATGAACTCCGCGAGCGTCCGCGCATCTTCGACCGCGTTACCGAGGCAGTACGATGCACCTGGCGACGGTGCCATGATGAAGATCACATTGTCACCGATGATCTTGTCTTTGCCGCGCGCGATCTTTCCGGTGTACATGTTAATCAGCTGGCCGCGGATGCCACCAGCACCGCGATCGAATGTGAGATCCTTCGCTTCGAGCGACGGAACGATCTTCCGTGCGCTCCGCGTGAACAGCCGCTTGCCAATGAACGGCAGGTCGTACATCGCGTTCTTCAGTACGAACCGGGAGATGTCCCAATCCGCAGCGACGCGCAGGGCCGCGATCATTCCGCGCGGAGTGAGCGTGCTCGTGCGCATGAACTCGAAGAACGTCGCGTAGTTGTGACGTTCGAGAAGCGGCATCGGCTTCGCAGTCGGTCCGAACCGCGTCTCGTCCCGATCGTACACTGCAGGATCGCCGTGCACCGCCGCGAACGGAATGTTCGGCAGCTGCATCGTGTACACTTTGCCGTTCAACAGTTTGCGACCACGATAGAAACTCCCCGCAACGGGAAGCATCGCGTAGTCGAGACCGTATCCGAGCGAATGCGCAAACACGAGACTCGGCGAACCTGCCGCGACGATCACGGCACGCGCCACGATCTTGTCATCCCCCATCTTGATCGTGTGGCGCCCCGGCATCGAATCGACCGCGCGATTGAACTCGAAGTCGATCTCCGCGCCGCTCTGCTTCGCTTGCTCCACGAACGACTCGGAGAGCTTGCGATAATCCACAGCGAAACCGCGATCGGAGTACAGTGCGACGAGCGGAACGTCGGCCCCACGTTCTGCGACGACCATCGGTTCGACAGCACCGAGCTCCTCGCGGCCGAGCAGTCGAATGTTCGGGAACTGCGGAAGAAACGTGTTGTAACGATCGGTGATCGCCGCAACTTCCTGCGCACCGACACCGATCACCATCTTGTGCAGTCGCATTCCGACATCCGGAGCGAAGTGCTCCAGATACCCCGCGACAAGATTCGCGCCCTGGCGAACCTTCAGCGCGGCGGCGAGATCGTAGTTTGTCTCGATGTCGCCAGTGTGCAGCGTCTGCGAGTTGTTCACTTGGTTCGAGTTCACCTGCGCAACAGCGTCGCGCCGTTCGACGAGCAGGAACCGCTTGAGGTTGGTGTATCGCGCAAGCGTGAACAGCGCAGCGGTGCCGGTCACCCCTCCGCCGATGATGATGACGTCGTAAAATCCTGATGCGGCCATGACGCATTCCTCTCTATCCAGCACTCGCCGGACCGATATTCTTAACGTAAAATGAGCGAAAAGTCAAGTAATCCACCTCCACCGCCCCCTCCTCTGCGTAAACAAGGAGGGCATCTACAGAAAGCCCCTCCGCTTTAGCGGAGGGGTTGGGGAGGTGTACCGTTCCTGCTACCATGCGCCAATGGATACTCTTATAACGAAAGCTGCGAAAAATCTACGCGACATCGTTCGTCTCGCAATCAAGCATGACGACACACGCAAGGTGCTGGTTGTTTTTGATGCACGGACACCGTTTTCACGCGTGCTCACCGAAGCTTACCGCGTTGCATGCTCTAACGCGGAATTTCTGGATTTTGATGCGTTGACGCCGGACGCGCTTATTGCAACGATTCGTGCACTCACTCCGGGTGATCTTGTGGTGCTCGTGCAATCTTCAAACTTTCGACTGAGCGAATTCCGCATTCGCATCGAGTTGTTTCAGCGTGGTCTCGCAACGATCGAACACGTGCATCTTGAACGAACAGCCGATGAGGCACAGATGGCGATCTACGTGGATGCACTTGCGTATGATCCCGATTACTACTCCACTATCGCGCATACGCTTAAAGAAAAAATCGATCGCGCAAAAAAAATCGAAGTGCAATGCGCGGGCACCATACTCACCTACGAAGGTGGGATGGAACCGACAAAATTGAACATCGGCGATTATACAGGGATGAAAAATGTTGGCGGCACGTTTCCGATCGGCGAAGTGTTCAGTGAGCCGCGTGATTTCGAAAAAGTGAACGGTGAGGTGATGTTGTTCGCGTTTGCGGGAACAGATCACTGTGTGCAAATGCATACACCTTTCAAAGTGTGCATCAAGCGTGGCGTGATCGTGTCGCACAAAGGTCCACCGGCGTTTCAAGAAGTGCTCGATCAGATCACCACAGAAGAACGTGTGCTCGTACGCGAATTCGGCGTTGGCCTAAATCCTGCGATGGGAAAAGATCGCGTACTCGACGACATCACCGCATTCGAACGACAGCGCGGTCTCCATCTTTCACTCGGCGAAAAACATGGCGTGTATAAAAAACCGGGATTCAATCAAAAAAAAACGCATTACCACATCGACGTGTTTGTGGATGTCACGCGAATCGATGTTGATGGTGAGACGTTGCGAATAATATAAAAAGTGACCCTCGGACAGATGAATCTGTCCGAGGGTCAAGAGCCATAGCTTCCGAGTGTCTCCACCCCCAGGGCGAACACGCCGAGGACGCCGTAGGCATTGTAGTCGAAGCTCCAGTAGTAGCAGTACAGACCGGCAGCATCGAAGTAGCCGAGGCCCAGGCGGTCGCCGACCGCGTAGCAGGTATCGGTGCGCACCCAGTAATTGCCGAGCGGGATGCGCTCGCCGGTGGCCTTGTGGTGAGCCAAGATCAGACCGGCGAGAAGCGCGACCTTGCCGAAGCCGCTCAAGTGATGCGCGGGCAGCTTGAGCTTGCGGCCGAGATCCTTGAGGAACGCCCTCTGCTGATCCTTCGTCTTCGAGGTGCTGCCGTTCAGGACACGCGGCACCCAGAACACGAGGCTGTCCGCGGTCGGCTCGTCCGGAAAGTTCCAGCCCTGGAGGTAGCTGAGCCCCTGGTAGCAGGGACCAGCCTTCGGGGCGTGAGACTTCAGGGTGAAGCCAGCGCGGACACGGTAGCAGACGGGGGTGGTTGGAACGCCGTGCTCGTTCGCGAGCTGGCGGTACTTGGCGAGGGTTGTCTTGTGCTGCTCGGGGACTTTGGTGTCGGGGATGGGGGTGAAAAAGGCTGCCATTAATCGATCTCCTTCGTTGTAGGTTGGTGAGCCAATGAGCCAAGAGAATCATAAATACCGATTCCCGTCAACCCGATGAGTAAAACAGGCTGCCTGTTTTGAAGAAAAAAGACCGGTCCGAGAGCATCGGACCGGTTTGGTCAGAGTCGACCGCTGAGAAACGCGCGCATCACCTGCGTGTGATGATCGTAGGCGAGCTCTTCGCTTCCGTCCAGGATGATTCGTTCGAGCACCTCTGCGTTCGGCACGAACGGTTTTGTGAGATGCTTCCATGCGAGCACCTCTGGCGACCGTACGAAGACGAGTGAATGCTGACCACTGCTCGATGATCGCTCATCGATGATGGTGAACTGCTCCACAGGAAGGTCGATCGCCGTTTCCTCCCAGAGTTCTCGCTTTCCCGCCTGGCGAAACGATTCGCCAGGATCGACGTACCCTCCTGGAAGTGCGGGCTTGCCGATGTGCGGCTCGATCCCACGGACGATGCCGATCAGCTGCCCACCGATCGGCGCGAGTACGATCACCACCGGAATCGGTGGCTGCCAAGAGGTGATCTTGCACCGTTCGCACGTCTTGGGAAACCCTCCGGGCATGAACGGTTCACCACAGTACGAACAGTGTGAATTTCTTTTTCTGGTGATCATCGCCCTCTCCATCAGATGATCGCGAGCATGCGATCGATCGCGACCTTCGCCTTCGTCGCGACATCGCGATTCATCTTGATGACTTTCCCCTCGATCACTTCGAGCTTCGGATCGGCATCGTCGTTGAACACGATCTCGTACTTGTCGTCGCGCAGTGACGCGACCAACTTTTCAAGTGTGTTCTGCTTCATGAAATCGCATACCGCTTCCTGCGCAATCGGAGCAAACGTCTTCTCCGGCAACAGTTTGCGCAGTCGGTACACCATCCCGATCTCAGTGCCGACGATGAACTTGTCTGCCTTGCTCTCACGCGCACGGGTGAGCATGCCTTCGGTCGAGCGGTAGTACACGCGGTTCGCCGGCAGCTTACCTTCGGCGAGCTTCGCAAGACACGACGACGCACAACCGCACTCGGGATGCAGAAGCAGTTCAGCGTTCGGATGCTCTTCGAGTGCGAGCTCGGGAGCGTCGGGTCCGATCTTTTCGTGCACGTAACAGCACGCGTTGTACCCCGCAAACGGATGCGAGTACACCTCGATCAACTTCTTGTCGATCGTGATCTTCCTCTCCGCCGCGAGTTCTACCGCCTTCTGTTTCATCACGAGGCCGAGATACTTGTCCGGGAGGACGAGCACCTTTGCGCTCGGATTATCGAGCATCGCCTGCAGAATCACCTGCGCGGTGTTTCCCGACGTGCAGATGTAGTCAGAGAACGCCTTGGTGTACGCGTCGCTGTTCACGTACGTGACGAGCACGCCCGTGGGGTTCACCTTTTTCCAGCGTGCGAGAGTGCGATGATCGGTGCCGCGCACGAGCGAACAGCTGTGCACGTCCGGATCGCCCTGCACGAACACGCGCGTGGCATCGCCGACGATGATCTTCGCGGTCGCGCCCATGAAGTGCACGCTCGAGAAGTCGATCCGCGTCGCGCCGGCGTCCCGAGCTTTGAACGCGAGACCGAGCGAGTCACCGACGAAATGACCGATCTCCTGCAGCTCCGGGTACTGGTAATTGTGCACGAGGATCATCGACCGCTTTTCGGTCGCAAGTCGTCGTACTTCGTCAGCCTGCTCTGCGAGCTCCACGCACTTTGCGCGAGTGTACCGACCAGGATACAGATCCTCCGCGAATTGCGAGAACTTGTCGTACCACAGCGTCGCAGTGTCCCAAATGTCTCTGTTCATTTTTGCCTCCTTGCCATGCACCGTCTGGTGCAGGGCGCTGCCCCACAGTCTTGCGCGGGACATGGTAGCACTACCCTATTTTCGATTCTTAGTCAAGCTGGTATATTTTTATTGATCTCTATAATTCATTATGATTATCTACACAACATGCAAAAATATTTTTTTGGTGCTGCGTGCATGAGTCTTCTCTTCGTCGGTGCTGGCTGCGTAAAAAATAATCCAACACCAACGAATACCGCGACATCTCTTCAAAACTCCGCGGTATCCGCTCCGACGGCACCGCCGTCCAAAGCTCCCACAGTTGCGCCGTCAGTTTCTGCAACAACAATGACCATTTCTATGAAACCAAAGGGTGGAGAGGATGAGTATGGCACAGCGACGTTCACGAAAGTCGATGAGAACCACACGAAAATTTCAATCATCCTCAAAAACGTCGAGATGCGCTCGGCGGAAGATGCAGGACTTTTCGTCGGTCCATGCTCCAGCATATCCGCAACACCACAGTATGATCTCGCTGCGGTGATCAAGGGAAAATCTGAAACGACATTAAATGTGAACTACAGCGCTCTCGCCGGCGGCGATGTACAGTCGGTGCGAGTGTTCTCGAAGCCACTAAACGCGCAATCGTCGTACTGGGTATGCGGTGATGTGAAATAAAAGACCCTGCACCAGACGGTGCAGGGCACAGAGGACCGACTACCAGTCGGTCTTTTTTTGGTAATACATCCGAAATATCCCGAGTAAAATTGCCGCTTCTCCAGAACCGAGTGGACGAAGTTCGAAACCCTTACGGGCACGCGTGGTGTCCCATGGCTTACCCGTCACCATCACTGACACCACAGGAACATCGATCGGACGAACGTAGTGCCACGCTTCGGGATTCACCATTTCGTAACAATCCCCTGCGCGAAGAATTTTTTTCTCCCCCATCGCTGGTCGTGGACCGTCCGGCGGACCGTGACCATACGCGGTCTCGTACTCTCCCCAGACAATGCGCATCGCAGACGGCCACGGATGCGGATGAAACAACGCCTCCCGAGGTTTGCACGGAAGGATGAAATGAAGCATCAATCGTCCTTCGCCATACGGCATCCACAGACGCTGTACGTACGGTTTCTCATCGTTGATGTGGAGACTCCGCCAATCCTCCGGCACCATGAGCAGCGCAGGGAGTTCCTTTTCTGCCTGCTCCAGAATCGGGAGCATACTCCCCCCGGGAGTTGCGCCCCACGCGAAACGGTCGGCTGGATGCTGACGTGTCTCGATGAACCGCCGACAGTTCGGCAGCATCAACTCGATATCGAGCGACGTACGCGCTGGGACACCTTCGTGCAGAAGCGCGTACAATTTTTCATCATCGAGCCAACACCGATCATCGCCGCGCTGGTCACGATGTGTACGAATGCCCGCGCGGAGTCTACGAATCTCTTCTCGCAGCGACTCCACGTACATCTGGAAAACTTCGTCATTTTGCGCAACCATTTCTCACCTCCTCCTTATATATAGAAGGCAGATACGCAAGAGTCAATATTCGTTGACGTGCGCCGTCGAAAAGGTAAGCTGCTTATGTGTCCTTTTTGAAATGGAGTCTGCGATGAAAATCACGTGGTACGGTGTGTGCATCGCCATAAGCCTCATGATATTTTCTGCGCTTGGAATCTTGTTCCTCTTCTCCCTACCTCCAAAACAAAGTGAGAAAGTCGAAACAAAATCCAGTACGCTAAACGTTCCAGCTCCAAGCACACCATTCGAATGGTGTATCGAGAAGCCAAATACCTCGTGCTTGCCAAAGACCTGCGAGGAGCATCGCGTGACGATCGTGCTCGTGAGCGCCGAGTGGTGCGGACCGTGTAGAAGGTTCGAACAGGTCACACTCCCCGATCCCGCTGTGCAAGCACGCCTCCATACGAACAACTACGGCGGCGTGCACGTCGATCTCGATACGTGCCGCGAACTTTCCAACAAACTCGGCGCAGATGTCGTACCGACAGTCGTTTTTCTAAACAGCGACTGTCGAGAAATCCATCGCTTCCGCGCCAGCAGGGATCCAGAGGGTTTCCTGAAGGAACTCGACATCGCCGATGAACGACTCAAAAAATAACCCCTCACCAAACGGTGCGGGGTAGACGCCGGTCCGATGATTATCGGACCGGCTTTTGTAGAAAAGAGACCTCATACTTATGACAGAGTATCTCTCGCAAGAAGGTCTGCTTGCATTTCACACGCGTGCTTCACTATCTCGAGAACGCGATGTGGCTTGATTTTACTCCCATGTCCACGCGGCGAACCGATGACAACGTCGTAATTTCCGCCCCAGGAATCGGTACTCCCAGGGTTGAGCATCCGCTCTTCCTTGTTGAGGAGATCACAGATCAACTGCAGTGGAAACCAGTCGATCAGCTCCGCAATACGGATGATCACGTATCGATCCCCTTCCGCACCACTGCACGGAGCGAGGTGCGACACGAACGCCTTCAGGCCTTTCTGTGCCACGCCGATACGTGCGTGCTTACCGATCTCTCGAATGAACTGCCACTGACCGAAATCAGCGAGTACATCGAACCGATCATCCAGCTCGACTTCCTTTCCACGACCGTACAGCGTATCGCGAATGCGACGATGCACCTGAAGAATCATGGCATGCATTGTGTCGGCGTCCATTGTGTGGAGCGATCCGTCCGCACGAGCATCAGTATACGGCTCGTTGATCCACAGCAGACGCCTCATCAAACACCATCGTTTCGCACGTTTGAACGGATACAGACCGGCGGACATGTCGAGCAAGTCTTCTACCTGCACCATCTCCTTGAACTTGTACCGATACCGCGGATCTTGAATCTGTTTGTGATGCATGAGCGCGTACGTCGTCATGGAAACATCCTGATCGCCATCACCAACGTAGAGGTCTGCACGTGGATGCCCATGATGGGCAAACGTGTCGTAGAGACCCAAGTTGAGCCGGTGAAAGGCTTGCGCACACGAGGCTCGCGTTGCGATACGATCGCAGTCTTCGTGATGATTGATGTTTAAGAGACGACGTGTTGGCAAAAAAAATGGTGCTCCGCTACAGAAACCATCGATGGCGATGGAATACGGCGGGTACTGCATGAACTCCTCTTTCGTCACGATCACTCGTGGACGAACAACGAGACGAATTCCCATGATGGACCGCGCCTTTCTTTCTATGAGCCTAACTCTAAGGAACGACTCACAACGGTACGCCGTCTTTTATAAACGTCAAGTCACCTCGTTCACGAACAACGTGACAAGAGTATAAAAAACGCACCAACTCAGTGGTGCGTCATGATGTTACTCCGGAAGTCGGTAGACGCGCTTGGCGTTTTGCCAGAGCAACTTCTCTTTCCTCTCGGGACTGAGATGAAGACGGTCGATCACCGCACGGTAGCTATCCTGATTCGAGATCGGCCAATCGGTAGCGAACAGCAACTTGTCGTCGGACTCGGTCCACTCGTAGAAGTGATCAACGACACGCGCGAAACGAGCAGCTTCCTTCTCTGAAAAGTCTCCACACACGAATCCCGAGCAGTCAGCGTACACGTTCTTCTTGTTGTAGCACACCTCCGCGGCGTCATCGGTCCACGGGTTGCCGATGTGCGCCATCACAATCCTGAGCTTCGGTCGCTGCACCGCGAGCTGATCGATTTCAAGCGGATGCGCGCATTTCAGCATCGCACCGCCGATCTCCACATGGCAGTCGCCGGTGTGAAACACTGCGGGGCGATCGTACTTCTCGAGCAGTTCGTAGTAGGCCCCGAGCAAACTTTCGTTGTGTGGAAAGTAATGCTGGTAGCCGAGGTAGAACTTCAAAGCGACAATGCTACAACTCGAGAGCCATCGCTCGAGCTGGTCGAGCAACGCCTTGTCAGGATAACGAATCCTGAGTGGCGCAAGCGTGCCGATCAGATACAGCTTGCCTTTGTGTGGCGCAAGCGTGTGCAGCAACTTCTCCGTCGAAGCTTCGCGGTTCGGTGAAGCGATCACGATCGCTTGATCGATACCGCAGCGACGCATCGATTCGAGCAGCGCGTCGAGATCGATGACGTTATCCCCCTCGTACCTGAGATGCACATGGCCGTCGATGATCATGGTCTCCTCCTCGCGGGAAAGTAGAACGTCTTTGTGTGTTCTTGTCAACCAGAAAATGCGTCCTCAATTCTTTCAATCCTTGTAATCATCGCAAGACGTTCAACATCAAGGTGCTGCAACATCTTTGTATGGTGATCAAGCGTGGTGAGTACTTCCGTCCTGAATTCCTGCACCTCTTCTTTTGTGGCAAGCGTGGCAATCTTTTCTTGAATTGCAATTAACGCCTTAATGACACGGTCTTGGAACGACATAGCAAAAAAAATAAGGAATAAGACCGATGTTATGCCGGAGACTAATAAAGAAGTCAAATTCTTCAAAAGTATACCACGTTACAAAAACCCCGCATCGTGCGGGGTTTTTCAAGACAAAAACGAAGTTTTTCTTCCGGATGATCGAAATGGTATCAGTTTCGCACCGATTGCAACGAGTGCAAGATCTTTGCGGAGTGATACGATCGCTTCGACTTTCGCCATGGACGCCGCCTCGTGGTCCCCGAGCACATGTTCCATCTTTTCGAGGAGCGGTCGACTGCCTTCTGCGTCAAGCGCGGCGATCACGTCGAGTAGAGAATCACCGTTCTCGAGCACGAGACCGAAGAAACCGCCGCCATCTTGCTTGTCGACATAGCGTTCCATGTGACCGCACCATCGACAGACAACACCGAACCAATCGACGCGACACCACTGACGACCATCGATGCTTGTCGTCTCGCCGAACGGATGTTTACCGCGTTGATTACACGCGCGACAATGATACACACTCTCGACGCCGTAGCACACGGCATAGCCGAACACCGGCGGACGCTGCAATGTACACCACTCTTTTTCAGTGCACACGGTGAAACCGTAGTCGCTTAGCTTCTCAAAGAGCGACGGTGGATACGCGCGCGGCGGTGGCTCGACGGTATCGTCCTGCTTTTTCCGTGACGCCACTATCCCCCGAATGATATGCGCTCCGCACATGAACGCAATGATGAGCATGCCGAGCATCAACACGACTTCGAGATCTTCCATGACGCATCCTTTCAAAAAAGCACCACAACAAAATACCGTGCTGGTACGTTTACGTCAATGCAAAACGTCGCTATACTACCCTATATGGCGATCACCATCTCTCTCAAAAAATCTCCTGAAAAAGATAATGACTTTTTATTATTTCCTGAGACTGGTCATTCAGCACAAGACGAATCCTGGCTACAGGATGAAGGACGGTTAGCGGTAGACGTCTACGAAACAGAGCAAGAATTGATTCTAAAATCCTCGATCGCTGGAGTTCGCACAGAACATCTCGAGGTGTTCGTGCACAACGACATGCTCACGGTGCGCGGACGAAGAGAGGAAGAGGTGGAACCGAACGCAAAACCGCTCGTTCGCGAATGTCATTGGGGATCGTTCTCGCGCTCCGTCATCCTACCAACCGAAGTTGATGTCGACCATATCTCTGCGGCGCTCAAAGACGGAGTGCTCACGGTACGGCTGCCGAAGATTGAGCGCTCAAGAAAAATCAACGTCAAAGATCTCTAAAATGAGCTCTAACGACTCGAGTCGCCGAAAAAAGAAGTTCAATCGTGCGATCACTGTTCTGCTTCGTGGAATAGTGATCGCGCTTTTGATTGCGCTCAGCGTGGTTGTCGGTACGTACAGTTACGCTGCTGCGACACTTGGTGATCGCATCGCACGCGGGGTGCGCGTAGGAACGTTTGAAATTGGAGGACGCACCCATGAAGAAGCGGTGCAAATGCTGCATGACCGCATAGAAAAAATGCAACTCACTTTTGTGACACCCATCGGATCGACCACGTTCACGCCGGCAGAAAAAGGAAAGACGCCGTTCGGTTTTTTTGATGAGCGTGGTGACGTCGCACGCGCATTCAGCGTCGGCCGAGAAAACAACAAAATACTTGCGGGCCTCCATCTTCTCCGCGCAATGTTTGTTGGTGAGAGTATCCCACTGACAGCATCTGTCGATGCCGCTGCGCTACGCAAAGAACTGGAATTACGTTTCGGAAGCAGGGCGCGTCCAGCGCAAAACGCACAGTTATTCGTACGAATCGACGCGATGACAAAACTTCCGACGACGAGCGTGGTGCCAGAACACATCGGTTGGGAAATCGATTACGAAAGTGCGGCACGGGCAGCAAATACTCGTCTCCACGAACTCGTCGACGGACCGATAACGATGTCCGTAAAAAAAGATCTCCCAGAAATCACGACGACTGACGTGCAACCGCTCACGGGTGGTGTCGCTGCTGCGCTTGCTCACGCGCCGCTTTCGCTCACCGCGAAAGACGAAACCTGGACAATTTCTCAAGAAACATTCGCTGACTGGCTCACTGTACTACTCCCCTCTGAGGACAAAAAACTTCGCCTCGGACTCGATCAAGAAAAGGTGAAAAAATATCTCTCCACGCGTGGTGCTGCGCTTGCTATAGAACCGAAGGATGCAAAATTTGAAGAAAAAGAGGGTCGCATCACCTTGTTCCAGCCAGGAGTGCTCGGAGAAACACTTGATGTTGACGCAGCATATGCGCTTCTTGAAAAAACACTGTTTGAAACTAACGAAAAAGTGAAATCTCTTGCACTCCCCATGATTGAAGTGCAACCGACCATCACGACCGAATCAGTAAATCCGTACGGAGTGAAAGAGGTGGTTGGTGTTGGCGCAACAAATTTTCGCGGCAGTCCAAAAAATCGCATTCATAATATCGGCGTTGGCGCCGCAGCGGTCGACAACACACTCATTGCTCCGGGCGAAGAATTTTCATTGCTAAAAAAACTTGGAAAAATCGACGGAACAACAGGATATCTCCAAGAACTGGTGATCAAAGAAAATAAAACGACGCCAGAGTACGGTGGTGGATTGTGCCAAATCGGTTCAACGACGTTCCGTGCAGCGCTCGCGTCAGGCTTACCGATCACGATGCGACAAAATCATTCCTATCGCGTCCCCTACTACGAACGCGATGGCGATGGCAACGACATCGGGCCAGGAAAAGATGCGACAATCTACGATCCTGCACCGGATTTTCGATTCGTGAACGACACGGGTCATCACATCATCATCAAAACTGCGATCCAAAAAAATAAACTCACGTTCACGTTCTGGGGTGTAAAGGATGGACGTGTCGCAACCCAAACAAAAGCGAAAGTATATAACGTTGTAAAACCGCCGGAGAAAAAAATTATACCGACTACCGATCTTAAGCCCGGAGAAGAAAAATGCACAGAGCATGCGCACCTTGGTAGCGATGCAGTGTTTACATATACCGTGACGATGCCGGACGGCTCGGTGAAAACAAAGGATTTCAAAAGCCATTACAAACCGTGGCAAGAAGTATGCCTTCAAGGTGTTGATCCTTCGCAAATGCCTCCACCAACGTCTTCGGACGCAGCACCATCTGCTGATGCAGCTGGGGCGACGGGGAATTAAAAAAGAGGCTGTCAAAAATCGATCGAAAACAGGCTGTCAGATTTTTTGCAAAAACTGGCAGCCTGTTTTCGATCGATTTTTGACAGCCTCTTTTTTGATCACCGCAATGAGTCGCGCTCAA
>SXGR01662111.1_pt1 | contig 26566 bp, 24 predicted proteins | sample 3174711 | NCBI WGS metagenome assembly SXGR01 (sample SAMN11356860, study PRJNA531348) | freshwater metagenome | isolation source: freshwater sample F1-60 | place: China: Fuxian Lake, Yuxi | collected 2017-12-25
ACATTTTTTTCTTGCTCATGGTTTCAGGCATCGTAAGAATCAATGGATAGCCTTTTTGGGCTGCGACAAAAGCCAAAGCAATGCCTGTATTGCCACTTGTGGGCTCAACGAGGGTCATACCTGGTTTGAGCTGTCCACTTTTTTCTGCGGCTTCGATCATGGCCGCACCAATACGATCTTTAACGCTCGATAAAGGATTAAAAAATTCGAGTTTCAAAAGAATGTCGACCGGATATTCACGGCCAATCTTGGTGAGACGCACCAAAGGCGTATTGCCTATGGTTTCGAGAATACTGTTTGAAATTTTAGGACGCAGGCGACGTTCGTACATAAAAAGATCTCCTTGATGTTCTCATATCCCATCCCCTTCCGAGAAATAAGACGACAGGTAACGTTGTTGTGTCACGCGACTATGGGCTGAAACATTTTCCGTAAGCCACACGTTGCCACCAATGACCGATTGTTCGCCGATTGTGATCCGTCCAAGGACAGTCGCACCCGAATAAATGGTGACTCCATCACAAAGAATAGGATGTCGTGCCTCGCCATGGATAGGCACACCTTGCGCGTCGCGTGGAATACGTTTTGCCCCGAGCGTGACACCCTGATAAAGCGTCACCCGTTTACCAATCACCGCTGATTCGCCGATGACCACACCTGTGCCATGATCAATAAAAAAATGTGCCCCAATTTGCGCGCCTGGATGAATGTCGATGCCTGTCAACTCATGGGCGAGTTCGGCGATCATACGCGGCAAAAGCGGAACATGGTGGCGATAAAAAACATGTGCAATCCGATGATAACGAACCGCCTTGCAACCGGGATAACACAGGACCACTTCGAATGCGTCGTTCGTGGCAGGATCGTTATCGAGTGCAGCTTCAATATCCGAATGAAACAAAGAACCCAAAGCCTGTATCTCATCACCTAATGCCACTGCGGATAAATGAGCCAATTTTGGATGACTGGCACCATAGCAATGTCGTAAAGCTGCGAGCAGCTTCTCAATCACAGGACGAATTGAATTTTCAAAAACAATGCCAGGACTTGTTTCAAACAACAATGCGGTCGTGACCCAACGCACCAAGAGATGAATTTCCGCATGCATTTCGCAAAGCAGCGTATGTTCGAGATGATGTTCGCGTAAGCGTTCTTGCAGCGTGTGCGAATGATTCAGCATTTATTTTCCCTCTGGGGTGCTTCTTGTAAGGGCGGTTCGCGAACCGCCCTTGCGGCGCTTGTCATATGCAAACAGGGCGGTTCACGAACCGCCCCTACAATAGGAAATGCACTATCTCTCGGTGGGGTCCGACAAAAACAAATCGTAAGCCGTGTTGTCGGTTTCATCCCAATAACGGTAACCGATACTATCCAATGCTTTGAATAATTCTTTGCGTTCACCATCACCGATTTGAAAACCGGCAAGCACACGTCCATAGGCCGCACCGTGATTGCGATAATGAAACATGCTGATGTTCCAACGTTTGCCTACAGTTTCGAGAAACGCAATCAATGCGCCAGGACGCTCGGGAAATTGCACCCGCACGAGTACTTCTTTGCCAATGCCAACCCCACGACCGCCCACCATATAACGGATATGAAGCTTGGCCATTTCGTTGTCACTCAAATCGGTCACTTCATAACCCGCACGAATAAGTCGCGCGGCAACACCCGTACGATCGGCCGTGGACGCTGTTTTGACACCACAAAAAACACGGGCTTTGGTCGCATCGGCATAACGATAATTGAATTCGGTGATCATCGCACTTTTGCCAAGCTCACGACAAAAACGCCGGAAACTTCCGGGTCGCTCAGGAATAGTGACCGCAAGCAACGCTTCTCGATTTTCGCCAAGCTCAGCACGTTCGGCCACATGACGCAAACGATCGAAATTGGTGTTGGCGCCGCTCACAATGGCCACATGACGCGTGCCCGCACCACCTGCTGCGATGTATTTTTTCAAACCCGCGATGGCGATGGCCCCCGAAGGCTCGGCCACCACACGCGTGTCCCCAAAAACATCTTTGATGGCCGCGCAGATCTCATCGGTTTTCACCAAAATCACTTCATGGACATGATTGCGCACCACATCAAACGGATGTTTGCCTATTTGCTTGACCGCCACACCATCGGCGAAAATTCCAACCCAATCGAGAACCACACGGCGAGCCGCTTTAAGCGAGTCGTGCAATGTGGCGGCATCTTCAGGCTCCACACCGATAATTTTAATATGAGGCGCAACACGCGAGACATACGCCACAATGCCTGCAATCAGCCCACCGCCACCGACTGGCACAAAAATGGTGTCGATGTTTTGTTGCTGGCGCAAGATCTCCATGCCCACGGTGCCCTGCCCCGCGATCACATGGGGATCATCAAACGGATGGATGTAAACGCAGTTCTTTTTCTTCGCCAGATCCGTGGCATAGATCTGGGCCTCATCGTAGGTATCGCCCTTAAGCACAACCTTGGCACCAAGCGCCTCCACCGCTTCAACTTTGATGGCAGGTGTTGTGCTCGGCATCACGATAAGCGATTTGATCCCCAAGTGACGGGCGCCATAGGCCACACCCTGCGCGTGGTTGCCTGCCGATGCGGCAATCACACCGCGTTTGCGCTCTTCAGGCGTCAGGCTTGCCAGCTTGGCATAGGCACCACGGATCTTGAATGAAAAAATCGGTTGCAGATCTTCACGCTTCAACCACACTTCAACGCCCAAACGCTTGCTTAACATAGGCGCAGGATCAAGCGGCGTGTATTTTGCGACGTCGTAAACAGGGGCGCGAAGGATCTGCTCAAGTTCCATGATCTCTAACTCCGATAATCAGCATTTTCGCTGATATATTCATGGGTGCGATCGCCACCCCAAACCGTGCATGCAACGTTACCACCGCCCAGATCGATCACAATATCCACGCATCTTGCATGCGCTGGGAAATTGATAGGTGGATGAAACATACCCTGAGCATCAGGCGCACCACTTTCGTACAACTCAGCCTCTTTAAGATAACGCACGAGACGTTTTTCTTTTTCGGCATCAAGTCGCGAACGGCCTTCTTCAAAAACAACTTCATTGCCAAGCCACACACTGCATGCCTCAGGTGCAAACCAGGCGTTATTTTGTTCTAAGCATTTGCCCACAGCCATAATCAAACGCCCCACATTGGGATCGTTGCCTGCCACCGCACATTGCCACAACGGCGAATTGACCACCGATTTACCCACAGCGCGCGCTATGGTGTGATCAGGCGCCCCTTCAACACGCACGCGCATGACATGATGCACGCCTTCGCCATTGCGAACCACGTCCACCGCAAGTTCGCGGCACACATCGCAAAGCGCTTCGGTAAAAGCATCTTCCGATATAGAAGCACCGCGCCGCGATGATACAAGCACCACCGTGTCCGATGTACTTTGATCGGTGTCGATGCTAATGGCATTGAACGAACCATTGACCGCTCGCTTCAATGCACGGCGCATGGCATCGCGATCGATATCAAGATCCGTCGTAATAAAAACAAGCATGGTCGCAAGATTGGGTTCAACCATCCCAGCGCCTTTGGCAATGCCCACAATGCTGCCGCCCTCAAGATCCCGTCTGCGCACTTTTGGATAAAGATCGGTCGTCATGATTGCGCGCGCCATGGGCAGAATACTTTGGCTTTGCAAATGTTCAACCGCATGTGGAATGGCAGCCGTCATCGCATTCACAGGCAAGCACCATCCGATCACACCGGTGGATGATGGCAATACCTGAGAGGCATCAAAACCAAGCGCCGCACCCACCGCAGAACAAATCGATTCCGCTGCTTCGCGTCCACCAGGTGCCGCCACATTGGCGATTTTGTTATTCACCACAACCGCACCGAGTGAATCATAGGCAAGACGCTCCCGCCCTACATGGATCGCATCACCACAAAATGCATTTTGCGTGAACATCGCAGCAAAGGCCTCGGATGGTTCGTCGAGAACCAGCAGCGAGAGACGCATCTCCGTTTCACGTTGCACCTCTTCGGCCACAAAACGAAATGTTGCACTCCCGACACGGAATCCCGCCGGCAAATCGGACTGTTCCCTAAGCCAAGCGTCATGTTCGTCGCATGTGCGAAACACCATAACATCAGCCATCTCACGCCCTTCCATTCCCTGCCCGTCTTTCTATTATCGACCCACCGCAGTGCATCGACAAGAGAAAGACAGTGTATTACGGTTTTCTCCATGATTTCTGACATCGAAACGCGTCTTATTGAAAAAGGCCTTACCCTTCCCCATGCGGCAGCCCCTGCTGCCAATTACGTGCCCTTTGTCTGTACGGGCAATCTGGTGTTCATTTCTGGGCAATTGCCCATGCAAGACGGAAAGCTCCAGTACAAGGGTACCGTGGGCCGCGATGTGAGCATCGAGGATGCGATCAAAGCTGCGGAGATCGTGGCGCTCAATATTCTTGCGCAACTCAAAGCGGCATGCGGCGGCGATCTCTCACGCGTCAAGCGCTGCGTGCGTTTGGGTGGTTTTGTGGCATGCACCAATGAGTTTACCGAACAACCCAAAGTCATCAACGGTGCATCCAATTTGATGGTCGAATTGTTGGGCGATGCCGGACGGCATTCGCGCGCCGCCGTAGGCACCAATGCATTGCCACTCGGTACGCCTGTGGAAATCGATGCGGTGTTTGAGATTCAATAAAATCGCTGCCGTGTAGGGGCGGTTCGCGAACCGCCCTCAACAAGGGTCGTTCACGAACGCCCCCTACAGACAAGGAGTAAAATATGAGCACCATGAAGGTAACAGATGCGGCTGTCCTAGGAATGCAAGCCAAACTGCGCGATGCATGGACCCCCGCCATGTATGCAGCGCTTCAAAACGGCATGGAAGAAAAATGCGGTAACGCATGGCCCAAGTGGGCCGAACAACCCATTTTCATGCCACCCACATTGCGGGAAAAAATCACGGGTGCGGCGATGAGCATCGCGAACGATCTCAAAGCACTGGATATTCCCGCACGAAGAATCGACGCCGTTCCCGAGAGTTTCCAAACCCTTTTACCCGCAAATCCTCTTCCAAAAACTTTGCTCATTGATTTCGCGGTTGTAGAAAATCCAGAAACAAAAAACCTCGACGTCAAACTCATTGAGCTCCAAGGCGCTGCCAATTATTTTTTCCAAACCCAAGCGCAAGCACAAACATGGGTTGAACTTTTAAAAGGCGTGCCCGGCATACCCCAAGCCTGGGAATGGACACTCAATGGATCCAATCACGAAGGATTCACCGCACTGATGCGTGATTGCATCCTCGGCACGCATCGGCCCGAAGAATGCGCCATGGTCGATGTGGATCTTGAGAGCCAACACTTTCATACCGATTTTGTGGCCACGGCCCGTGCTCTTGGTATTCCTGTGATCGACGCCGAGGATTTAATCCAAATCAATGACAAGCTATACCGCCGTCCAACTGAACTTGGCGGTGCACTCATCGAAATTAAGCGCCTCTACAACCGCGTCATCGGCGATGAAGTCGCATCAAAAAAAATCGTGCTCCCTTTCGATTTTACGACACTCGATATTGAGATGTTTCCCAATCCAGCGGACCAGTATCGCTGGGCCAAAGGTGTCATGGTCTATCTCAAAGATCATCCCAGCGTACCCAAAACTACGGTACTTTCAGAGGTTCCTGCCGACGTTCTATCGGGCGATCTTTCTGGTTTTGTACTCAAGCGCGCCGAAGGTTTCGGCGGCAATGCGGTCATCACCGATATTACGTTAGATAGCCTTTCCGGTATTCCTGAGGCAGAACGCAATCAGTGGCTCATGCAAGAAAAAGTAAAATATGCCCATTGGGTCACGCCCTGTGGCGAAGATCCAAGGCCGATTGGAACAGAAGTTCGTGTGGTGATGGTACGGCGCGATGAAGACACAGAAATGACACCTGCTTATCTTTGGGTGCGCGCGTCACGTGGCAAGATGTTTAACGCAGGTTTCAATAAAACAGAAACGGGTGTCGGCGTTACGTTGGGCATGTGGCCGAAATAGTCACATTCTCAGGGCAGGCATCCCCGCCTTCGCGAGGGTAGATTTGGCCTGCCCCTGCAATTTTTCCCGCCATCCGATCAAAATAAAACATCGAAATCAGGTATGAGCCCGTGCAAACGGCACTTGTCACGTAAGCAAAGATCGTAAAAAATTCGATCCACGACAGTTGGGGTTGGGCAAAGTTTTTATAAAGCAGCACAAGTACGCTTCCCAAATAACCAAAGGCATCGGCGAAATAAATCATGAAACCGCTGGTGCCCACAAATCCTACGGTTGCAATCAAGCGATCGAATAAAACACATCCAAAAGGCACATAGGCCGTATAAAGGCCAACACCCACGGCAACCATCCAAGAGATAGGCCCTAGCAACCCCTGTTGATACAAAAATGTGCTCACACCCATGAGCGCCGTACCCAATGCCATCAAACCATGGACTGCGAACAATGCACGACGATTGCTCTTGATCACCATCACGCTGGCCAAAACAACCAGCACCCCCACAGCAACCGGTGTTTCGGTGGAGGTCAAAATAGTTGGCTGCGCGCCATATCCCAACGCAGACCACAACTCCGTGGCAAAATTATCACGAAAATCGCGAAATGCTGTAAGCAACATGTACATGGTCGTAAGCACCAACATCCCCGGTGCATACAAAATTAAAAACCGCCGTCTGTCGGCGTAGGACATGGTCGTGCGTTTGGTGCGCGCCGCTTCATCCGCAGCCGATGGCGGGGGTATTTTATCGAGCATCCACACAAAGAAAAAAAGCGGAGGCAAATAAACAAGGCCCACCACAAACGGCATCCATGTTTCGGGTACGCCCGAAATAAGAAACCAACGCCCTACGGTTTTTGCAAAACCACTGCCGACGATAAAGCTTGCCGATAAGCCTGCGCCGAGTATTTCTGAGATGCGACGTCCTTCAAGAAAACCGAAGATCAATCCCCAACCCATGCCCAACGGAACACCATTGAGCAAAAGCCAGATGGCATTCCAAGGCGCCGGTGTGAGCGCAAAGAGCAACAAAGCAAGCTCGGCGATACCGATCAAGACAATAATCGCCATTGACCTGTATTGGGGTCCCAATTCGGAAATGACTTTGATGCCGATAAATTTAGAGCTGGCGTAACCAATCACCTGAAAGATCACAAACCATACTTTGAGGTCCATGGCCGGAAGGAACGGCAACGTGACCTGGCCTGGAAAAATGGCTGCAGCAAAAGCCTTGCGATACCCGTAAACGCATAAATAGGTGCAAAATGCAGCCATCGTCGCATAGACAATAAAGACGAGACTTTCAGAACGTTTGGTAAGCCAGCGCGTCATTGGATGTGTAATTTCCGTGGTCATGTTCAAATACTCCACCACGGCTCGGCAGGGGCGTGTTTGTCTTTTATGAAGAAGATCTCATTTTCGTCAAGTTGTGCAAAAGAAGGGGTCAAGCTACAAGCGGGTCATGCGATTTGGCTTCTTGGTGTTCATCGCGTGCGCCGGATGCGCACCCTGGATCTATACGGGACAGAAAAACGGAAAATGCGTCAATTACAAGCCGTGGTGCTTGAGCACCCTCAGCGATCGTGACTGCACCATCACGCCCGATGGATGCACCGTGTGTACATGCAATAACAATCAAATGATCCAAAATAATTCAGATATTCTTCAGCAGCACAATAAAGGCAAACCCCAATGAGTGAAGAAACAATCGTCAACCTCTTACGAAATATCGGTGTCACCGATGTGCAGTGTGAAAAATCCGCACGACAAAGCGCCGCGGAAACTGGACTGCCCGAAGAGCAACCGAGCATTGTGCGTGGCATGTTATCCGGTGCTCCCCTTGCCGTGTGGATCTACAACGACGAAATCGTACTTGAATACCAAGAAGAGCATTGGGTATGGGAAATCGATGAGGACATCGAAGCGTGCATGCAAGAGGCACTCGGGATAGAGGAAGACGCATGAAGTGGAAAAAGAAGGTTGCATGGATCACCGGTGCATCAAGTGGGATCGGCCGTGCGTTGGCGTTAGAACTGGCACGCCAAGGGGCTGAAGTGGTTATTTCAGGAAGACGTCTTGAACGATTAAAATCGTTGCACGCTGAAATTTCTGTGATGGGAGGCCGCGCCCATATCGTTCCTTGCGATGTGAGCGTTGAAGCGTCGATACGCGATGCGGTTGCATCGATTATTCACACATGTGGCGCCTTGCATGTAGTCATCGCCAATGCCGGCTGGGCATTGCGCGGAGACATCGAAGAATTGAGCATGGACGATTGGGAACGCCAATTTAAAACCAACGTCTTTGGTGCCGCACTCACTGCACGCTATGCACTCCCCCATTTGCGCGAAACAGGTGGCCGCATCGGTCTGGTTGGAAGCGTTTCATCGATGGTCCCCACACCGGCGCATGGCGCGTATACGGCATCTAAATATGCATTGCGCGGTCTTGGGCAAACGTTATCGCTTGAGCTCACGGGAAGTGGTGTAAGCTGCACATTGCTGCATCCGGGGTTTGTCGCAAGTGAAGTGGCCCAAGTAGACAATCATGGAGTGTTTCAACCGCAGCGTATCGACAAGCGCCCTTCATCGCTTATGTGGACAGCCGACAAAGCGGCACGTGTGATGCTTGGCGCACTCCACAAACGAAAACGCGAATACGTGTTTACATTGCACGGGAAATTTGCAGGATTCCTAGGGCGTCATCTTCCCGATGTGATGTACATGCTCTTGCGGAAAAAGCGATTTAAAACGTTTGAGGCGCCCTCCAACACCGCAAAGGCGCAGCAAGCTGCGCCCCTACCCCGCCGCAAGGCGTGAGCGACGCAGAAGTTCGCGTTCGATAAGCGCAACTTGACGATCCGTATGCTCGATCACCGAACGATTTTCTTCGGCACGCCGGATCAAGTAAGGAAACGCATCGCGTACGCTGCCGTAGGGAAGATACTTTGCAACACGCAAACCCGCGCGCGCCAATGCAAACGTGACATGATCCACCATGCCATACAATTGCGCAAACCAAATATTGGGATCATCCAACGGGATCTCAAGTTCACCCATCCGGCCAACAATTTTGCGAATGCTTGCTTCATTGTGGCTTGCCACACAAAGCGAAACCCGTGAACGCTGAGACAAGGCCATGATCGCGATACGATCAAAGGCTTCGTCGCTGTGGGCTTTGCTCGATTGTGTGGGATCAGGCAATCCCTTTGATTTTGCATGTTGTCGTTCTTTTTCAAGATACGCACCACGCACAAGTTTGATGCCCAAGAGATACCCACCGATTCGTGCTTCTTCCACCTCGGCCGCATAGATTTTTTCGCACTCACGAAGATACGACTGGATCGTCATGCATATCAACGCACGGTGCCTATTGTATTTGGCCATAAGTACACGCACTTGGGCATCTACAGGTTTTTGGAACCATGATTCTTCGGCATCCACAAGAAGTACGACGCCATAACGGGACGCTGCTTCTGCAAGCATGGTCAGTCGCGCACAACCACGTTCATACTGGGCAAGATCGGCACCTTGAAGGACTTCGCCTTGTTGGATCCGAGCCAACAATTCAACATCCTGAATCGCCGATGCTTTCACCGCACAGGAAGAAAAGCCGTACCATCCCGAAATAGCCTCAATGCTCACATATAAGCCATTAAAAGCACGATCACGTGCCACTTCGTTGCTTTGATTTTCAATGGCTTGGTCTAAAATACAACCCACGTGTTCAACCGCAAGAGACGCTGCCGTATTCCCTGCTTCTTCTAACGTTGTTCCACCGCAAAAAATATCAAACACCATACGCTTGATAGCCCACGGAATCATCGGCAATCGTGTCGCCAAGCCCAAACGTCCCGTTGCTTGGGCCATGCGGGCAAGCCAAGGACGCCGCAAGATATTCAAAAGAAATACCGTGCGTTTAAGGTCTGAATAAGAGAGTCGTGCGAAAGCGGTTTCGGTATCGTCAAAATCAAGCAAAGGTGCGGCCATAATAGATACTGCCCTGTGCTGTCGCATGCTGCGATCCCTTAAAAAATTGTTACGAAAGAGTGCTCTCTCCAGCCAACCATCGTTTGTAATACGCCAAAGCCAGACAACTCAATGGGATCGCAAGACAAAAACCCAAAGGGCCAAGCAGTCGCCCCCATACAAAGAGGGAGAGCAAAACAACTATCGGTGATAGGCCCGTGAGTTGTCCCATCACACGGGGGATCAACACCCAATCTTGAAGTGCCTGCGCAACTGCGTAAATTACAAGTACATAGAGCAACACAATACCAATACTGCGTCCATCTTCCACTGCTGTCACCACCGCAAGCAATACAGCAAAGGGCACCGAGGCAAGTTGCAGATAGGGGATAATGCTCAGAAGCCCAGCAAACATGCCAAAAAGAATCGCCATGCGCAAATCGATGATCACAAATCCCACCGCAAGAATAAGCCCCATCGTCACAGCAACCAGTGCTTGCCCACGAAAATAAAGAGACATTTCATGATCGAACTCATGCACCACGTGAACAATTTGCTCGCGCATGGACGGTGGCAACAACTTGGGCCACGTGGTACGCCATCTCCTCAAATCCGCCGCAAAAAGGACAAAATAAACGAGTGACAAAAAAATCGAAAAAATCACCGCAACCGCATTCATGGCACCTGAAAAAACGCTCCGTAAACCAGGTAAAATGCGCTTCATACCTTCGACGGCCAAATCGTGCACATTCTCGTTTTCTTTAAAAAATGCAATCGTCGACGGATCCGCCCAAGCCTTTGATATTTTTTTCGCAAGACCTTCTGGAAGTTTAGACGCGAATTGTTGGCGAAAAGTGGAATTGGGTTCTGCAGCATTGATCACCACTTCACGAAAAGCAGCGATTTCATTTTGAACCATAGGGCCAACAATAAGCACAAAAGCCGTGATCCCAGCCGCCATGGTCAACAACACGGCAAAAACGGCCAGTGAACGGTACTTAAGCCAGCGCTTGTAATAGATCACCAGTGGATCAACAAAATAGGCAAGCAACAACCCGATAATAGGGGGCACCAGAACATCATCCAAGCGCTTCAAAAGCCAATAGGCGGCCGCCGCCGCCAGAAAAATCCCAATATAACCCATGGCACGCTCGACGGGAGACTTATCATGTGTTGCAAGCATCCCCGTATTATAATGCTGTAAGCAGGTGTCAGCACAAGGCGATGGACAAAATGTGCAGTTCCGCTAAATACCCTCCATGCAACACATGGCCGCATTCAACCTGTATTTTGAAAACGAATTACAGAAGCTTCGTGATACCGGTTTATTCAAGCAAGAACGGGTCATGACATCGCCCCAAGGGGCTGAGGTCGATACCGGCAAGCAGCATGTAGTGAATTTATGCGCTAACAATTATCTTGGGCTTGCCAATGATCCCACATTGAGAGCCGTTGCCAAGAATGCACTCGATGAATTTGGCTTTGGTCTATCAAGCGTCCGCTTTATTTGCGGCACACAAACCGTTCACAAAAACTTGGAAAAACGACTTGCGGCCTTCCTCGGATTTGAAGACGCCATTTTGTATGGCTCATGTTTTGATGCCAACGGTGGCTTGTTTGAAACATTGTTGGGTCCTGAAGATGCCATCATCAGCGATGCACTCAATCACGCGAGTATCATCGATGGCGTCAGGCTATCCAAACCCAAGCGCCTTCGCTACGACAACAATGATATGACCGATCTCGAAAATAAGCTCAAAGAAGCCGAGAACTGTCGTTTCAAACTGATCGCCACCGATGGTGTTTTTTCCATGGATGGCATCGTGGCCAACCTACGCGGCATTTGTGACTTGGCTGAAAAATACGGCGCTATGGTGATGGTCGATGATTCCCATGCCGTGGGCTTCATGGGACCCAATGGACGCGGAACGCCTGAATACTGCGGTGTTGAAGGCCGTGTGCACATTGTAACAGGAACCCTAGGAAAAGCCTTAGGAGGCGCTTCTGGAGGATACACCGTGGCGAGCAAAGAAATCGTGGGCTGGTTACGCCAACGTTCACGCCCCTATTTGTTTTCCAATACCCTCGCGCCGATGATCGCCCATACGTCCATCGCGGTGCTCGATATGCTTGAGCAGACATCTCAAGCGCGTAGTGCTCTCCATGAAAACGCGGCGTATTTTCGAAAACACATGACGGCCTTGGGTTTTACTTTGATTCCCGGCGAACATCCTATTATCCCCGTCATGCTCGGAGATGCGGCCTTGGCCACACGCATGGCCGATGCATTGCTTCATGAAGGCATTTACGTCATAGGCTTTTCGTACCCCGTGGTGCCCCATGGCGCAGCTCGGATCCGTACACAAATTTCAGCGGCCCATACCCAACAACAACTCGACAAGGCGATTGCTGCGTTTGAAAAAGTTGGACGTGCGTTGGAGATCATTTCATGAAAGCACTTGTTAAACGTGAAGCCGGCGAAGGACTTTGGATGGAGAACGTTCCAAAGCCTGAACCCGGTCCCAATGACCTTCTTATCAAAATACGAAAAACAGCCATTTGTGGCACCGATGTGCACATCTACAATTGGGATGAATGGGCACAGGCGACCATCAAAACACCCATGACCATTGGTCACGAATTTGTGGGTGAAGTGGCCGGGCTTGGTAGCGCCGTACAAGGTTGGAAGCTCGGTGAGCGCGTGAGCGGCGAAGGGCACATAACATGCCATCACTGTCGCAACTGCCGCGCAGGAAAAAAGCATCTATGTCGCAATGCCATCGGGATTGGCGTGAATAGAACAGGTGCTTTCGGCGAATATCTTGTGCTGCCCCAAGAAAATGCGTTTCGCGTGCCCAACGATATTTCCGACGACATCGCCTCAATTTTTGATCCCTTCGGTAATGCAACCCATACCGCCCTCTCGTTTGATCTCGTCGGTGAAGATGTTTTAATCACAGGTGCAGGCCCCATCGGTTTGATGGCCGCGGCTGTATGCCGTCATGTCGGCGCACGGGATATTGTGATCACCGACATCAACGATGCACGCCTCGATATGGCCAAGGCCTTTGGCGTCACACGCGCTGTTAATCCGAGCAAACAAAGCTTGCAAAACGTGATGCAGGATCTCGGCATGACCGAAGGCTTCGACGTGGCCTTGGAAATGTCTGGCAGCATTCATGGGCTCAACGATATTTTAAACAATATCAATTACGGTGGACGCATTGCATTGCTCGGTATTATTCCAGGCACTGCAGGCATCAACTGGGGACAATTCGTATTCAAGGGCCTTCAAATGAAAGGCATCTACGGCCGCGCAGTGTTTGAAACCTGGTACAAAATGCAAACCATGCTGCAAAGCGGTTTGCGCATCGGCCATGTGATCACCCACCATTTTCCCGTCGACAAATTTCTCGATGGTTTTGCCGCCATGCGGTCGGGAACATCAGGCAAAGTCATCTTGGAGTGGTAGCGGCACAGCCTGCTGCGCCTTCACAACAAACATTCGCGTATGCGCAACAAAATATCTTCATGCACCGGCCAATCGAAACCATCCACTGCCAATGCAGCGCCATCGCCGATGGCATTAAGACAACCGGATTCCATGGTTCGTTCTAAATCGCAACAGGCCTGTTCTGGATCCAGAACAGCATGTCCACACAATACGCCAGCCAGCGCGTAACCGCCCCAATTGGAAACACCACACACAAGAAGCGAATCACAAGCAACACGACACGCAATCGGCGCCAAGTTTGTGGTTGAAAGCGCGTCTGAAATTTTTCCCATCCCAATTTCATTACCTCCGTCGCCGATACCCACAACAAATGCACCTTGGCTGTGTTGATATTCTACCCATGCATCGAGATCGCCTGCAAGTTCTGTGATGTTATCGCGCCTGGATGTATAGGCACATCCATCAGCCGCACGCCCCACCGCTTCAATGGCAATCACAGCATCGTAATGATCTGTGGCATCAGACGCCAATCGTGTCGTGACACCCAAATCATGAATAAACGGAAAACACGCCTGTGATGTCACAAACTCCACCGATGCACCCAAGCGACGATACGCACGTGCAAGCATCATAGCCCCTGGTGGACCATCGGTTTCGCATGCTTTTAAACGCGGCAAAAAAAATCCCGTCACAATCGCCACCTTGCGTGCGTGCTTCGTGCCCTCGCATGCAGCAAGCAAACTGCCGTATTGCGCCAAATGACACACACCGCGTGCACCTGGATCTTCGGCGATGATCTTTTCAATAGACTGCATCATGGGATCCACGCATTGCGCATATGCGCATGGGTATAACGAAGCGCTTCTTCTTTAAATGCTTTGCCAAGCTGCCTCGTAAGAGGCCCACCGCCCTTGGGGAATTCAAGGATTGAGCCATCCTGAAGCATCACTTCGCGCACAGGCATCACCTCGCGGGTACTGCTCGTTGCAAAACATTCATCGGCGCTAAGAAGCTCACGCAAATCCACACGCCGTTCTTCGCATGGGATCCCCAGATCACCACAGCACGTTTCTGTGATTGCTTTGGTGATCCCCGCAAGTGCCCCAGCTTTTGGATCGGGTGTCAACACCACACCATTTTTAACAATAAAAATATTGCTGTTGGCAAGCTCCGACAAGGCATTGTCGAGGGTAAGAAACAACGCATCGTCATAACCTGCCGCTTTGGCTTCACGAATACCGAGAATGTTATTTAGATAATTGCCACTCTTGATATTGGGATGAAGGCTATCGGGGGAATTACGACGTACACTCGGAATCATCACGCGCATTCCATTATCAAAAAAATGATTGGCCCACGGAGGCATCACCTTGGCCATGACCACAAAGGTTTCGTGCAAGAAAGGTTCAGGTGCAAGCTCAAGCATGCCCACGCCGCGGCTGAAAGAAAAACGTACCATGACCTCATCACGACCACGCACCGCGCCCATGTGTTGTACTGTACGCGCAATTTCTTCCACAATGCGGTCGTTGCGCATATCAATAGTCATGCCAATCGCCACGGCCGAACGATGCAAACGCTGAAGATGTTCTTCCAAATAAAATGGCACGCCATCGTAGGTTCGAACCACTTCATACACCGAATCGCCATACAAAAAACCGCGGTCCAAAACGGAAACACGCGCATCTTCAATCGGCGTAATCATGCCATCGACATTGGCCATGGCATGTGCTGAACTTTTGTGATCCTTCACAAGAAACCTCCGAACATGGGTCCCCGCTTTCGCGAGGATGACATTCTGTGATATTCTAGCACCACAAACCCAGATTTGACGATCATAATACATAGGGCGACCCCTCCCTCGCCACTGAATCATCCGGGAGGGAAGCCATGACATCAACACGGATAGGCGTTAGCGCCGTCAACGTTTTAACACCCAACAACCTAGCACAAAAAATTGATTTTAAACTGGAAGCGTTGATGCCACTCGTGGCCAATAGGCCCGTCGCCTTGCCCCTGCGTGATTCTCCTGCCGCAAAGATGGTGGTTACCCATGATCTCATGTCCAAGCTCACAGTGGCCAAAACACCAACAGACGCGACACCGTCTGTCGCACTTACTTTTCTGGGTGAGCCCGCCTTGCAAGTGCGCAATGGTGCCGAGCTCAAAGGCAACATGTTTGGCGGTATCGGCCGATGGATCGGCCGTCGCCTCGATACAGTGTGTGATGTTTTAGGGGTTCGCTACACACTCGACGGTGTAGGAAGCAGCGCAAATGGCAATGCGCTCTCCATCGGCGCCACAGGCAAAATGCTTGGCTTCCGCGTTCCGCATACCCTCGATCGTATTGTTCCACAATTTCTTACCGATGGGATCAGGAGCCAGATCCTTGGGACATCCACACTCGACGAAGGACCTGCTTCACTCACCGATTGGCAAACAGGCGTAGGCGTGATGCGCGCCATGGGTTCGATGTCTAAACCTGAAGGGGGTGATTACACACTGACCGCAAAATTTCGTTTGGATGAACCTACACCGATGGTCATGGGTGATTGGGCCGTTGATCTTCCTAAGGGCACATTCACCTTGAATTTAAGCGGCAATGCGAAAGTCAACGCAGACACAGGTGAACTCACGCTCGAAAGCCAAGGCCAAGCATCAAACGCCGACCCCTATCGCAATTGCCTCAGTTGGGCCCATGGCGGTCTTTTGCACTATCCTGCAATATTTAACAAAAACACCGTATCCGTACGTTTTACCGATCCCGAAGCAGCACAAGGCGGCGTCGAAATGACAAGCAGTTATGCTGCAACGCTGCGCAGCCCCGACATCGATGCACAACAAACATGGCTAAGCATACGCAAAGCGACGTCAGCCGAAAAAGAAGCGGCTACACTGCAAGGCGGTGCGCAAAGCACCACAACATCGTGCCCATGGGCGTCCATGGCACCTCAAATCATTGAAAAAGCGTTCTCACTTCTACCCCAAAAAGAGCCTGCGCCGCAGATCTCGATTGATGCTATTCGCATGACCTCTGGCAAAGTATTGGCACACAGTACTGAAACCAATCGTGACTATTGGCAAGCAGGCCTTGCCCTTGAAGGTGATCTCACGATTGCACCCAATCCTGGATCTATCCCGGGACATACAGTCACAGCCCACACACATATCAAAGCATACGATCTTCAAATCAATGCTGCTCTCAACGGCAATCAAACCGTAGGCATTCAGACCAAAGCCAGTCCCTTTGGAAGTCCTGCCTTCAAAGCCGATATGGCCACAAAACTCGATCTCGGCACGTGGGCTGGGATCACAACAGTCGATCTCCACAATGTGGACGCGAAAATAACAAGCAATGTCCCAGGCGTTCCATCCAATCGAATCACCCTAGGAGATCCAAGCAGTCCTGATCTTAAAACACGCATCGCGATTGCATTAAGACCCCACGAAGAAACAAGTGAGACATGCTATCGCGCTGCGCGAAATGCTTTGGGTGGGGATATGGAAATTCCCGCGCTCGGCACTTTTCAGCGCCATGGATGGGCCATAGGAGCGTCGATTCAAAGTGACGCCCAACATATGTTGGATCTTGGATTTAAATTTCCAATCCCCGATGGCACACTTCCAGGTTCCTTAACGATCAACGCAAAAACCCAGGCCATGCAGGCTGCAATCCTTTTAAGTGCATCCCACGCACCGCGTGTGGATACCGATACGCTGATTGAAGTTGCCTCTCAATTGCGCGGCGCAGGCAAAGAAGAGCCATGGCTTCGTAGCGCGCAACTGTTTGAATAAGACAGCACTGAGGTCACAATCGAAATGACACAGTAAGACGCAAAGTGCTACATGTAACATATGACCTCACCCGCAACACGAACCATAGGCGAGTATCACATCATCAAACGCCTCGGCTTGGGTGGCATGGGCGAAGTGTTTTTGGCCGAAAAAACCATGACCATGGGATTTCGCAAACGTGTTGCGATTAAAGTGCCTACTGCATTAAATTCCGATGATCTTGCACGTTTTGAAGCCGAAGCAATTTTGGCAGCAACCTTGCAACATCAAAATATTGTGCAAGTGTACGATCTAAAAACCGATCATGAACGCCCTGCCCTTGTGATGGAATACATCGACGGCGTGACGCTTGCGCAACTGCTCGCCCACGCGCACGGGCATCGCACACCACTCCCCACCTCGGTGATCGTTCATATTGCGTCAGGCGTAAGCGCAGCACTTGCCTACGCGCACCAACTTACCGATGAAAATAATCGCCCACGGCATGTGATCCACCGCGATGTATGTCCTCACAATATCATGATCGACCGCACAGGCCGTGTGCTGCTCACCGATTTCGGTATCGCATCAAGTATACAAAATCTGTCAGATCCAAGTCTCGGCAAAGATCGCTATGCTTCGCCTGAACAGCGTCAGGGCGGCCCACTCGGACCTGCGACAGATCAGTATGCTTTCGGACGTGTGATGTGGGAATGCATCGGTGCGGGCGATAGTAACCTGCGCACAGGTTCTGAACCCACCGCCCATGCGCTTCACCAATGGTTTGGACGCGCCATCGAAGAGAAGCCCGAAGACCGATTTTTAAATATGGCGATCTTGCATGACAACGTCCAACGCTTGCCTTGCACACAAGGGATCACCGAACTTGCGCAATGGGTCAAACGTGTTGCAGCTCCAAAAGAACAAACGCACAATTTTGAAAGAACAACACGCCTAAGTATTCGGCATGCGCGGTTCACAAAAAGACATGCGATCTATGTTTCGGTTGTTATCCTATGCGTGGTATTCATTTTCATTGTAGGGGCGATTCGCGAAGCGCCCCGCACCATGGGTCCCCGCTTTCGCGAGGATGACGTTTTAAAAGAGCGGTTCACGAACCGCCCCTATACCATAGATCCCCGCCTGCGCGGGGATAACAAGAAAAAGCTATCACAACATCGATATGAAGAATCACTCAAGAACAAACTCAATCACGACGCGCCTTTTCCATAAAATTCAAATCGACTTTTCCACCTGAAACATGCTTCACGCGTACCACTTGGCGGAAGCTTTTCGCCTCACCGATAAATGATGCAACATCTTGGGCGCCTCCCAATACACGTGCATGCAATGTGGCAATCCCATTTTCGTAAGATATAATTTTCACAGAATCAAACATTTGCACACGACGTTTTAGTTCAGCACGCAACCACGACGCCCAACCATAATCTGGGACATTCGAAATAGTCAGGACCACATCGCTTTCTGGAAAAATATTTTTATCATATCCCTTTACTGCAAGTTTCAATTTCTCCATAGCCCATACAACACTTCGCTCACGCAATGCATTCAATGCTGCCGCATCGCTAAATCGTGCTGCGCTTAAGAGCACAAACGGATCTCCCAAAATCTGACCATCGCGCAATGCTGTTGTCGTCAACGTCATCGAAGCACTTCGATGCTGCAATGGCATCAATTCTTCATCTGTACTCAAAACCGTTTTCACAGTTGGCGCGTCCATCGCAACATCCATCGAGATACGCACTTCACATCGGCCTTCATTGTCATGGACGGTCCATCCACGCTCTTTCATGGTTTCACGCAATGCAGAAATCATTTCACGGCTCGCGGTTTCCGCCGTTTCAGCAAAACACCAGACCACTTCCACGGAAGTATTTGATATCGCGTTGCTTGGCATAACCACGGCACTCAATGTCACCGTACACAATGTCCGATCTGTACCCGAAACAGGACGTTTTTCCGTATGCTCAACACGCACATCATCCACCGCACCCACGCCTGTAAATTCGATTTCTTCATCAACAAGATGTTCCTGAAGCACGCGCGTTCGACTGCGCACATGCACCCCCGCATTGCGCTCGATCACATCCCGCAATGCACGCCGATGGGCTGACTCACAGGCACTCGATTCGTCCTCAGCGGTGGCCTCGCCTTGGCCTGTCATCCGCGAGGATCCTGCCAATGCACTGCAAGGCACCCACACAGCGATAAAAATCCCAATTAAAGCATTCCATTGTATCATTATATTCATAACGTATACACGTTCCCTTGCGAAAACAGTCAAAAAACGCAATGGTGTGGACCTCATTTCCCCAGGAGGCGCCCCCCCATGAAGGGTTTAGCAGAATATATTTGGATGGACGGTGCAGAGCCCACAAGCAAACTCCGATCCAAAGCCCGTGTTATTAACGTAAAAGGCAATGAAGCCAGCCTCGCCAACTTCCCAAAATGGAGTTTCGATGGCTCCTCCACCTATCAAGCCAAAGGACACAGCTCTGATTTGGTCCTCGTACCTGTCAGTTTCGTCCACGATCCCCTGCGCGGCGATGGTTGCTATCTGGTCATGTGTGAGGTGATGGAGGCAGATGGCGTCACCCCCCATGCAACCAACACCCGAGCCAAATTGCGCCAAGTACTCGATGCCGGTGCCGCAGCCCACGACCCTTGGTTTGGCTTTGAGCAAGAATATACATTGTTTGAAGGCCTCAAGCCCTTGGGCTGGCCCGAAGGTGGATATCCTGCACCGCAAGGTCCGTTTTATTGCGGCGTCGGTGCCGATGAAGTGTTCGGACGTGAACTCATTGAAGCCCACGCCGCCGTTTGTCTCGAAGCCGGTGTGATGCTCTACGGCATCAACGCCGAAGTCATGCCGGGCCAATGGGAATTTCAAATCGGTCATCGTGGTTTTGAAGGCGAATCCGGCGATCCACTGACTGTGGCCGATCATCTTTGGTTTGCACGCTGGCTGCTCTATCGCATCGGCGAAGATTTTGGCATCACCGCCACACTCGATCCCAAACCCGTACGCGGCGATTGGAACGGTGCAGGCAATCACACCAATTTCTCAACCAAAGAAATGCGTACACCAGGCAAAGGTGCTGCCGAATCAGAACGCATCATCAAAAATTTGGCGGCAAAACACGATGAGCATATCGCCGTGTACGGTGCAGATCTTGATCGCCGTTTGACCGGCCATCACGAAACTTGTCACATCACCGAATTTCGTCATGGTGTTGCAGATCGTGGTGCGTCCATCCGTGTTCCCCCAGATATGGCCACCAAAGGCTGCGGTTATCTTGAAGATCGTCGCCCCGGCGCCAATTGCGATCCTTACATCGTGTCGGCTCGGATCTTGGCCACCATTTGTGACATCGAAATGTAATTTTCGTTCATCGACTGCCGTACTGCCTCGATATGTTCATCGAGGTGGTCGGCGCTCCATTCTTTCGTATCAATCGGCTCAAGATATCGTATTCTAATTTCACCAGGAAATGGCACGAAACGATGCTTAGGCATGCATTCGTACGCACCCGCCACAACAATAGGATGAATTTTTACCCTCGCGTGCATCGCCAGTTGAAATGCACCTTTTTTAAAGGGTCCCATCGAACCATCTTTGGAACGCGTGCCCTCCGGAGCCAGCATCACAGTCAATCGTTCGTTATGCATGCGTGCATACACGCGTTCGAGATCACGAATTGCCTCTTGTGAGTTGCCACGATCCAAAAAGACGAACCCAAGAATATACCAAACGAGATTAAAAAATGGGATGTACATCAATTCGCGTTTGCCAATGCCAAAACATCGCGGCGGCAAAATCGCGGCCGCCCACACCACATCAAGGGTTGCTGGGTGATTGATGATCATGACCCGTGCAGCAGGCTCAGTCATGGTACTCGGGTTTTCTTGCACCATACGGATGCCGATAAACCAGAGAACGGCTCTGCCCCACAATCGGGCCAAGGGTGCGATCACATCGTAGCGCAATGATCGCGGCAACGGGAGAAGGATCACAAATACGAAAAGCCAAGCAATCACCGTGAATGGCCAGCCTATAATCATCGCCAGAACACCACGCGTCCAATAATAGGCTTTGAGCATGCATAATAATGGCTCAAATCGGGGGGATAAAGCCATCGTTCAACAAAATCTACGCTGAAACGTATAGGCAAAGGCTGAAGCCGTTGCCGTGAGAACAATCCCCCATAAAATATCGGGAAGAACTATCGATGCCGGCCAACCTGCAATCACCGCCCAATTGGTCAAATCATACGTCGCATAGGCAAAAGCACCCAATTGTGCACCACGAACCGCAACATCCCGTACCGAAGAAGCTACACGAACGACAAGCCAATACACCGAAAAAGCGTACATGACATAAAACAGAAGCGCTGCCGGAGCATAAACAGGATCGCGCATAAGCGAACCCATGGATTGCACATACAAAGAGCGTGCAACAACCCCTAGCCAAAGAAGATCAAATGCCAACATACTTGTCGCAAAAGCTAAAAAACCGACACAATGACGTATGAAACCTTTTTTCATTTTCGCTCCGATGTTCTGTGTTCTTCTCATCGCCTATCCTTCAATCGCACGGTCCGAACAAGAAGGACGCATCTTGGTACAACAACACCGTTTGGCTTGCCCCCACCCAATGGCAAGCACACTCGCACTGCGCGGCGCATATCACTACAAATATATGAGGGTCCTTTCGCTATTTAAAGCAGCTCTGTATGACCAAGTGGAGAACCGAGAAAAAAGCATTTTAGATGCAGTGCCCAAGTGTCTTGTTCTACGATATGAGCGAAATATCAGTGCATCAGATTTCCGTGATGTAACAATCAAAGGAGTCAATGCCAATTTAAATGGCGCACAAATCGCACGAATCAAACCCGCGCTTGATGCCTACAACAAACTTTACGTGGATATACACCCTGGCGATAGTTACGCACTTGCGTACGCTCCAAGCACAGGAGTCGAACTCTTCTTTAATGGAACCCTCCTAGGACACGTCAATGATGAGTCGTTTATTCCTGCGCTGTTTGCCATTTGGCTTGGCCCCGAAAAAAACATGAGCAACAAATTGCGTGACCATTTGCTTGGAAAAGGAAAACGTCGATGAATACATTTCCTGTTGTTGCCGCACTGACAGGGTTTATGATCTGCCTTTGGCTCGCAAGCCTTTGGATCAAAAATACAAGCATTGTCGACATGTTTTGGGGCATGCTCTTTGTGGGACTCGCGTGGGGATATGTTTATACATCGCCCATTGCAACACCTCGCGGTTTTTTAATCGCTTTCCTCGTCTCCCTCTGGGGACTTCGTCTTTCGTGGCATCTGGCAAAGCGAAATGGATGGCAGCATGAAGATCACCGTTATGTGGCCATGCGACAGCGTCATGGCAAGCACTGGCCATGGCTAAGTTTGTTTGTCGTTTTTTTCTTGCAGGGGTTAATAGCCCTCATCGTCGCACTTCCGATTTATAGCGCATCCAATATCGCGGCATCATGGAACATCTACGATGCGATTGGACTTTTACTTTTTATCGTAGGCCTATTATTTGAAATCATCGCAGACCATCAACTCAAGGTTTTTAAACATGATCCACAAAACCGTGGGTTGACGATGAAAACAGGTTTATGGCGTTATTCGCGCCATCCCAATTACTTTGGTGATGCATTGTTATGGTGGGGATTATTTTTGCTTGGTGGCGCCGCAACCGGTGCTTGGTGGAATATAATTAGCCCTATTCTGATGACTTTTTTATTGATGCAAGTATCTGGTGTGCCGCTCACAGAACAACGCATGAAAAAGACACGACCTGATTTTTCAGATTATGCTGCATGTACTTCATCATTTTTTCCATGGTTTCCGAAATCGCAATCAAAAAATGAGAAATAAAAGCGTTCAACACGCGATAATGTCCCGAGGGACATATTCTCATGACATCAAAACTTGAAAACAATTCTGTGGCATCGGCATGCGCGGCTGTTAACGCATTTAAACAAGAACTCGCAAAAACAAATCCAAGCGCTGCGAACAGCATCCAATGCCAACAGATTGCCGTTCAAGGACGCGGCCCAAGCGAAACACCCCGTGCATTGATGACATTTCAAAACGATCAATTCGTAGTTGAAGGTCCGCCCTCTTCGGGGATCAAAGAAGGCGCGATCACATTTGATCGTTCACACTTCGACGGTCAAAAACTTACGATTGGTGCACTCTATTGTGGCGGATGGGAAGCGCCACAAATTTTTAAGAGCAAATAATCAAGTGTTGTAGAACAATCGTTCCTGTTATTGTTCTCGTAGGGGCGCTTCGTGAAGCGCCCTAAAGGTACGATTCAAATACCGAGAGGGAGGTTCGCAACCGCCCCACCATATTTTGCCTATCCTTCAGTGGCAGTTGTATCATAACCCATGCGTTTCAGCGCCCCCTTGCCAATCAACATGCTGCTCGTTTTTGCGTTGGCTTCATGCCAACAAACCGTCGACAACACACGATGTCCCGCGGGCAAGATATGTTACGACAGTGAAGAGCTCACCGAATGCATCGGCGACAGTGATTGTGCAGATGGGGCTCTGTGCCTCACCGATGGGCCACTGTTCGGCTATTGCGATGCAGGTACTTTTCTCCTCAGCGACAGTGATCAGGATACAATCCTCAATTACCATGACAACTGTTTTCTTGTATCCAACCTCGATCAAGCCAATCACGATAACGACGACCTCGGCGATGCATGCGACACCGACGACGACGATGACGGTGTTCTTGATGCGCATCCAGACAACTGTCCACTCATCCCAAACGACGACCAAACCAACACCGATGCAGCCAATGACGGCGGTGATTCATGCGACACCGACGACGATAATGACGGAGTCCCCGATCTCAACGATAACTGTTCGCGCATCATCAATAATTCGCAGGCCAATGCCGATTTTGATTCACTGGGTGATGCATGCGACAGCGATAAAGATGGCGATGGCGTTACGAATGGCATCGACAATTGTCCGGTGGTCTACAATATCGATCAGCTTAACTTCGACAACGATGAGCTGGGAGATGCATGCGATGACGATGCCGATGGTGATGAAGTTCTCGATATCTCAGATAATTGTTTGCTTCTGAGCAATTCTGCTCCCCAAGACGACACAGACAACGATGCATTGGGCGATGATTGCGATCCCGATGACGACAATGACACGATCCTCGATGGCAATGACAACTGCCCACTTGATGCCAACAACAATCAAGCTGATGAAGACAACGATGATCTTGGTGATGTTTGTGACGGCGATGCAGATGGAGATGAGGCGGTGAATGACAATTGCCCCACGGCCTACAACCCCGCCCAAGGCACCACCGATTGCTTTGATGACGATGGCGATGGCATCCCCAATGTGATCGATAACTGTCTCTGGTATGCCAACAGCGACCAGCGCGTGTCTTCCGACAATCCTTTTACGTACAGCAATCGCAATATTGCACCCGCTACAGCCATGCCCATGGGCGATGCGTGCACCATCAAAAAAATAGTAGCAGGCGCCCATCACACCTGCGCACTCCTCTACGGTGGAAACCTCAAATGCTGGGGATACAATGCATACGGGTGGCTCGGTCTCGGCCACACATCAAGTATTGGATCAACTCCCGGATCCACAGGAAAAAATATTCCCCTGATCACCCCCGATTCACGACCTGCTATCGACATCGCTTTGGGTCCTTGGAACACGTGTGTGGTGTTGACCGATAATACGATCAAGTGTTGGGGCGAGCAGGACTCGGGTATTTTAGGGCAAGACGTCTCAATACTCTCCGGCGTCATCGACAATTACGGCGACTCCATCACCGAGTCTGTTTTTCGACTTCCATCCTTTGGCATCACCGACAACGACAACATCGGTAGCATCAAAAATATCGCCGTGGGTAGACAAACGAGCTGCGCGCTTCTCGCCGGTGGCAATATTCGATGCTGGGGAAATACCGGAAGTACCTATTATACCCGTGGTAATAATGCGGCAGAGCCCAGCACAAACTACAGTCTCACGAATGTCGCCACCACCTCAGGGAACTTAAAAGCCCGCCAAATGCATCTGGGACTTTTCCATGGTTGTGCCATTGGACAAAATATCCAGTCGACTCCAGAGCTCATCGATGAATCAAAATATATTTATTGCTGGGGATGGAACCCAAATGGACAGCTGGGTATCGGTTCAACAAACAACACCAATACAGCAACACCAACGCTTCTCAATAGCGCACCCTATGTATGGACCACGCCACGGCGTGTTGTGACCGCTCTTGGTTGGAGTGATGAGGATGGTGAAAGTACCTACGGACGTTTCAGCTGCGCTCTCCATGGAACAGGACAGCTGACATGCTGGGGCCTTAACAATATTGGACAACTAGGCCTCAATAGCATCAGCCAACAGCCCAGTATCCCCAACACCTCGGGCAGCATCCAAACCGTTAATCTCGGCGTTACGAATGCAAAAATTCTCGACATCGCCCTCGGCGCCCAACATGTCTGCGCGCTCTACACAACAAGTGCTGTCACGTGGCCAACCGGCGATCTCACATCGCCTGTCTGGGCACTGCAAACCTGCCACAACACAACATGTGCCATTAAATGCTGGGGAGAGAATGACCACAATCAGCTGGGATTTTCAAACAACCCCAACGTTAATTACGGAAGCGACAGCAGCTCAGCGAGCGTCGCCTCATCTACCGCAATCACCAGTTTAGGATCCAGTTATCCACTCCAAGTCACAGCAGGAAAAATGCACACCTGCACACTCAACAAAAATAACGAGGTTTACTGTTGGGGACGCAATGACCATGGAGAGATTGGTCAGGGTCATACGACCAATCCCATAACCACCCCCACATATGTCGATCTAGGATTGCGACCATAGTAGGGGTCGTTCGTGAACGACCCTTTTGAACCCGGGCGGTTCACGAACCGCCCCTACCCAGAACCGTGAGATCGACGTCATCCGGATCTGAAATATTTTTACAAACCGCTTCTAACGTTTTTTGATTTTGGATCCCGCGTTCTTCGGCTTCGCGATAGGGCACGTTGGAAAACGACACCAACGAATAGCGCGAAACATATTGTCCATGCAGTTCACGTTCTGCACGCGACTCAACCACGCGATGCAACATATGCACAGGATCGGCCACACGATCGCGCATTTCGATAAAATTATCGAGGGCCATGTTCGCGATGGCATCGACATCGGGTTTGCGATTGCGTTCAAACAACGAAAAAACATCACAAAAACTCCCCCTCTGATAAACCTCTCCCGCTTGCGGGGGAGGT
>SXGR01085404.1_pt1 | contig 26563 bp, 26 predicted proteins | sample 3174711 | NCBI WGS metagenome assembly SXGR01 (sample SAMN11356860, study PRJNA531348) | freshwater metagenome | isolation source: freshwater sample F1-60 | place: China: Fuxian Lake, Yuxi | collected 2017-12-25
AAACAGGTTGATATCTAAAAAAACTTCTTTACATCATTGACGGCCGTCAATAATATCAAGAAAGAGAAAAGTGTAAAAAGTAATTAGTAAAGAAATTTGGTGGCGCGCTGTGCTTTGAGCAAAGAGAATTAAGCACAGCGCGCCACGGGCAGGTTAGTTGTAGGGAAAATTCCCCAACGTCTGCCAGTGCTCTGGTGGTGCGGTGAGCACCGTCAGAGCCCCGAGGCCCAGGACCACTATCGCTAGCAGCCATGGGCCGTACTTTTTCAACATAGTTGGCTTCCTTTCTTGGAGGTAAAAGTAGCAAATTAAAGTTTTTAGGTCAAATAAAATCAATAAAAGAAAGCCACCTGCGCGGAGCAGGTGGCTTGGGGGACACCAAGAGGTTAGTCTCGTATCCCCGAACAATTCGCGTAACACTTATCGTGGGGGTCAAGTTGCCCCCGACGACCGCAAAACCGACATACTCCCCAACTGAGTGGGGTTTTAGGAATGGTCGGTGGGGGCATCAGCCCCCGGTTCGGGATCTTTTTCGGTCATTGTGACCTCCTTCAAGGAGGAATGTTAGATGAAGAGAGAGAGAGTCAAGGGGGAAGAAAAGTGGTTAGTGGATAGTGAGTAGTGGTTAGTGGATAGCGCTTAATAAATCAAAACTCCATTTCTTGTAAGACATGGAGTTTTGGTAAAATAAACTTAATAAATATTTTAAGTTAAACTGCTGAGGTTTTTAGTTAGGGGTAAAATTATGGTTTTGGGTCCGTAAATATGAATGGCTCGGTATTTAATTTCTTCGCCTTTGTGTTTAGCTAGGTTTTGAGTGTATTCTTCATAGTTGGCTGGTGCTGCGTCTTCTGTATAGTCAACCATTTTTACATTCGGTTCTGCCACTAGTTTGGTGCGGAGTTCTCGTAATTTATTTTGACTAGCCTTTCTCACAAAATGGCCAATTTTGGTTAAATACTGATGAATAGTATTATCTCCATCTACAACCGCAGGACCAAAAGTAGATTCAGGGAGTTCCCTGCCAGAGGTTAACCCTAGCACAAATCCAGCATTAGTTAAAATACCTTTATGTTCTATGGATTGGTCAACCACTAACACACTTAAATATTCTTCCATTATTATTTTATAGAATTAAAATTTTAAAGAATTAAAATTTTTTAAAATTGGAACGTCAAATTTATGAGCTGTATTATACAGACCTTTCACAAATCTCTTTGAGTTTTGCCAGAGCTTTTGGCCACAGTTCTAAAAACATTTCATGGTACTCATCAGTCGTGTCCATATCAAGCGTAAATTCTGTGCTATCCCCTATCTCAGTAAAAGTGTAGTTCTCATAAGAAGGTGCCCAGGCTTTTATTTGAGCACTGGTAGTATCTTCTACACCATCATTTATATACCCGTTGTGCTGGATGGATATAAATTTATAAGGTATGTTGTCTGCAATTTCACTTACCATGCCTCCCTCTTTGCCAGTTTGAGGGTCTGGACCTAAGAAAAGCATCTTGGAACCCTTGCTCCAATCTCCTTTAAAATAACAGCCAGGGCTAAAGGTTGATGCCCACTCCCGATATGTCTTTTCTCCGATAAGTGTATCCCAAACTTTTTTTACTGGAGCATTGATTTTAACACTCAAGTTGATTTTTTTCATGACTTTAAAAAATCTTTAATACTTTGGAGAATATAAACAACCCACATAGGATTAAATTTATGGTGTATTTATACAACTCTGCTCGAACTTTTTTTCAGAAAAATTCCTGATGGAGGCCGCGCCTACGGCGCGGCCGCTCTCTGATTTTGCGCTCGGGCAGGGCGGGAAGAAAAAGGGGTGTGGGGAAAATGAATTTTTGCCGCCGCCCTCGCTTTTTTCGCCGCCACCAATTTCGTGCCAGTTTCACTGGCACACCGCATCATAATTTTATTGAACCTTCTTTACATTAACTACATCGGCTAGATTCCATACACTTGCTGGGAAGCAAATATATTCATATATGTTGATGGTCATATCTACCAAGTCGCCATTTTGGACTGCAAAATTTTTCATGATGTCTTGATTTTTTACCCCAAACCAAACTGTTCCGGTGTCGCTCTGGAGGTACGGTAATTTTTTTAAAGAGTCTTGGGTGAGATTATTTAATGAATATTCTGGGCCCATGCCTGCGTCTTCTGAATTGCCAGTCGGCGCGGATAATCTTCCTCTTAAAGTCACCGTGCCAGTAAATTCTGCATAGACATAATCTGCTTCTGCCGGGTAATTACTGTTAGTGGGATGATTGATTTTAACTAATGTCATAGCTCCGACCTTGTCGCCTGGCTTTGCTTTATAGGTAAAGATATTTGATACCAGCGAGGTTGAATTATCTGTTGTTTTATTTGTATTCGCTTGTTGCTGTTCATTAAAAGTTTTACTATTTATATTCCAATTAATCACAACCGTACAATCCGGCTGGCCGTTTCTGTCACTGTCCGGGCAAGTCAAATTATAACCACCATTTGAATTTGACCAATCGGAAGCTGATTTAGAAAAGCCCACTCCATCTTTTTCGTAAACAATTTTTATCTCCCCCGCCGAAATGCCAGTAATGGCGGGGTCTTTGGTTATAGCATAAAAATCGCGCATTGCTCCGCTTCCGCTATAATAAATTGTTACCAGAGCGTCCTTATAACCGTCACCAGTAAAATCTGTAATTTGATACAAGGGATTATCGTAAACGCCAAGCACATTTAGGGACTTAAAATCGGTATTGAAACACTGCTTGGAGCAATCAAATTTATTATTGAAAAAATTTGCCAGTTCTGTGGCGGTTATATCATAATTCTTGACCTGTTGGTTATTAGAGTTGGTTAGTTGATTTTGGGTATTGTCTTGTTGTTTGGGTTTAGCCAAGTAATAACCGATAGCAACAGAAGCGGCTATAACCAGTAGAATAATAGGCACTAAAATCAACCAGATATTTTTTGGTTTTTTGCGAAACATTTTGCATATCAGCGGGTTGGTTTGGAATTTGATTATTATTTGGCAAATTTTCTTGTTCCATAAAATTGAAGTTTAATTACTAAGTTAAATTTTCTTAAATTAATTATTGCACAAATGGCTTAGTATAGCAATGTTAATGTCTTGATTGGGTTTTGGAGTCGGAAAGATGTTGCGCGCGGCGGGAGGGTAGGCAAGCGCAACTCAATAATTTTTTGTGCGGCGTATTTCGCTTTGCGAAATACGAAATTGGTGGCGGCGAAAAAAGCGAGGGCAGGGCGGGAAGAAAAAGGGGTGTGGGGAAAATGCTTGGGCGGCACTTCGTGCCGCCCATCAAATGGCTCCAAAAAAGCCTTTTAGTTTTGTTATGGTGGGCAGGGAGGGATTCGAACCCCCGTAGACCTAAATTCAGCCCCGCCGATGGCGGGGTGTAATTGACTAATTTTTACTTATTAAGTTTTTAAAGGCCCTCCCACCTTTATAGCTTTTTATTTTTAATTCTTTTTCTCTGGCTTGTTTTCTATTTTGAGTTGGTTCTGTGTAAATCGCTATTAAAGGTCTTCGATTTCTTGTTGATCTGCAATATCCAAGGTTATGTTCTCTCATTCTTCGTTCAAAATTATTGGTGCTCCCAATGTAGTATTTATGGTCTTTAATACTTTGGAGAATATAAACAACCCACATAGGATTAAATTTATGGTGGGCAGGGAGGGATTCGAACCCCCGTAGACCTAAAGGTCGTCGCGTCTACAGCGCGATGTAATTGACCGCTCTACCACCTGCCCAAAACATTTTTACTAATTACTTATCCTATACACTTTGGTCGCCCCGCCTATGGCGGGGTGTAATTCAATGTCTACCACCTGCCCAAAATTAAACTAACTTATTGATTTTAGCAAAACTCCGACCGCATAGGCAATACCCGCAGCCAGCATGCCAATGGCCAAGCTTTCCAAAGCCGAGATAAGTTTACTTTTGCCAGAGATATCCCCTTTAACAAAACCAATCAAAAAAAAGGCAAAGCCAGTAAGTAAAGTGGAAATTAAAAACACATTAACACTTAAAAATTGACTCAAGGGTGAAAAGACAAAAGAAAATAGAGGAATAAAGCCAACCACAATAAAGGAAATAAAAGTTGCTAGGCCAGTCTTCAGCGGGTTAATCGTATAGTCATTTTGCAGTTCATTGGTGGATTTGGTAGACAGGTAGTTTGAGGCAGCCATGGAAAAACCGTCGGCAAACAAGTTGGCAAAACCTAAAATTACAATTATTTTCACATTTAAATTCGCCCCAATGGACCCAGCTACCACTGCAAAGGTCGTTACCGTGCCATCCATAGCACCGTAAACAAATTCGCCTAAATATTTTTTTTGCAAAGAGATTTGTTGCATTTGCAAATTTTAATCCAATTACCCGAAGCTGATTATCGGTCTACCCCCGCACCAATTTTTTGTCTCCTTGTGGAGCCGATGATCGGAATTGCCACAGTCATTCGACGTGGCACCCTATCGAATGATAGGGTGAACCGATGACCCCAGTAGTATGACCCATTGGGTCAACTACGGGGCAAGCCTACCCTTTGTTTAAGCGTCTCCCGCCAATTACCTGGAGCCGATGATCGGAATTGAACCGATGACCTACTCCTTACCATGGAGTTGCTCTACCAGCTGAGCTACATCGGCACTAGGTAATTGGCGAAAACCAACTTGAGTGAATGGTATCTAATTATTTTTTTGTTAATTATCTAATCGTTTTTGGAGTTCTAAAAATTTAAAATTAGCCGGATCAATTTCTAACGCTTTTTTTAGGGCTTCTTTGGCTTCTGAAATTTGCCCTAAGGACTTGTGTGAGAGGGCTAAATTATAATAACGGTTTGGCTTGCCGGAATCAAGGGCCGTGGAATTTTTATATCCTGCTATTGCCAGAATAAAGTCTTTGGAGCGAAAAGCGCTAACTCCTAGTCGAGCCCAAAAATCAGGCGAAGCGGAGTCGTGAGAGGTAAGATATAAATAAATGTCCTTGGCGTCGGAAAATTTATTTTGGGATAGGTATAATCTGCCTAAGTTGTCGTAATGGGAAAGATTTTTTGGTTCTTTTTTTATCTCGGCAAAGTAGTCTGCTTCGGTTTTTTCAATAAGCTCGTTTTCTTCCGTTTCTAAGGTTTGATTTGGGTCAGGTAACTTAGCCTTGGCAATAAATAATTGTTTGATTTTTAAAACCGAGGTCCCACTGGGAATTATTTCTTTGGCTTCTAAAACAAATCGCCAAATTTTTTTTATCCAAAACACACCGTGAAATTTAAGTTTAGAAAATTTTAGTATGGGTAAGCCTTTGGCACTCAGCTTATGGTGAGGCTCTATGAGTCCCCTATTTTCGCTATCCGGTTTGGTTTCGCTGGATTCCAGGTTTGGCAGTTTTTTGAGGACGATAAAAATAATGCCAAAAATACAACAGAAGAAAATTATTGCGGGTAAAATTTGGTAACCCATATTTAATTAAGTAAAATTAATTAAAATTTATCAAAATAAATAAAATTAGATTAATTACCTAATACAAAACGGGTAAAACGTCTAACTGCTACTTTCTCTCCCATTTTAGCCACCCCGTCGGAAATAACTTGATTTATGGTTAGGTCTGGATTTTTTATGTATGCCTGCTCTAATAAGCAGGTTTCTTGGTAAAATTTATTTAATTTACCTTCTAAAATTTTATTAACCACTTCTTCGGGCTTGCCTTTGACCTCTTCTCGATAAATTTCTTTTTCTTTTTCTATTACTTCTACTGGGATATCTTGCGGGGACACATATAACGGATTGGCTCCGGCAATATGCAAGGCTAAATCTTTGGCTAAAGTTTTAAAATCATCTGTGCGGGCCACAAAGTCGGTTTCGCAGTTAAGTTCTAGCAAAACTCCGACTCGGCTACCTGGGTGAATGTAGCATTCTACCAAGCCTTCTTTGGCTACGCGGTCGGTTTTTTTCCCCATTTTGAGCGCGCCTTTTTTTCTTAAAATTTCTACGGCTTTAATTTTATCTCCGCCCGCTTCTTCCAGTGCGCCTTTAACATCTAACAGTCCAGCGCCGGTTAATTCGCGAAGTTCTTTAATTAGTTCATTCATAAAATTTTTCTACTAAATACGAAAGATGCTAAATACTAAATCTGTTTGGGTGGTTTTTGCTTTTTAGTATTTGCAAAGGTTAATTATTTGGTTTCATTTACTGGCACAGGAATAGTAGGCAGAGTGCTTCTGCCTTCGCTAATTGAACTAGATATCGCGTCTAATACCAATTGCACAGCTTTGGTGGCATCGTCATTGCAAGGGATAATATAATCTATGCCTTCTGGGCTTACGTTACTATCCACAATACCAATAATTTTCACTTTAGCTTTTTTGGCTTCTTTTACGGCAATGGCATCGTGTTTTATATCGGTCACAAAAATCGCTTCGGGAATGCGTTTTAAATTGGTAATGCCTTCAAATAATTTTTTTAATTTCTCAATTTCCCGTTCTATCATTAAGGCTTCTTTTTTGGTATAACGGGCAATTTCTCCGCTCACTTTTAAATGCTCGAGTTTTTCTAATTTGCGGATGGTTTTTTGAATAGTCCTAAAGTTGGTAAAAGTTCCGCCTAGCCAGCGAATATTTACAAAAGGCATACCACAGGCCATGGCCGAAGCTTTTAAAATCTCTCGGCTTTGTTTTTTACTACCAACAAACAAAATGGTTCCACCTTTGCCAACTAAATTCTTGGCGAATTCCATTGCTTTAACTAAGGATTTTTTGGTTTTTTCCAAATCCAAAATATGCACGCCGTTTCGGCTGGCAAAAATAAAGGGTTTCATTTTTGGATTCCAGCGCGAGGTGCTATGTCCAAAATGCGCCCCACTTTTTAACAACTCTAAAAGAGTTATATCTTTCATAAGTTTATCCTTTTCCCCAAGTTTTGGGGTTTCTTCCATTCCGCCTTTTCTTAAAGTTGCCCGCAGGCACTTTAAGACAGGATAATTTTTCGGGAATGTGATATTAATATTTTATAGGACTCACGCTTGTGGGAGTCCAAATTTACTTGAAATAGTATAACAAGCCTTGACTATTTTGGCAAGAGGATGTAAAATGACAGAAGTTAAAAAAATCTATTATCTATATATCTATTATCTTTAATCTATTCAAATGAAACCCTCAATACATCCACAATTTAACACTAATGCTAAAGTTTCTTGTGCTTGCGGAAATACTTTTTCTACGGGTTCAATTTTACAAGAATTACGCACAGAAATTTGCAGTAATTGCCACCCATTTTACACGGGCAAGCAAAAGTTTCTGGATATTCAAGGTCGGGTTGATAAATTTAAAAAGAAAACCACTATTGCAGCTCAAATTAAATCAACCGCAAAGCCAAAAAAAGCTCGAAAAACAAGAGCAAAGGTTTAAATAATACAAGATTTATAAACCATCCCAGATATGATTAGGGATGGTTTTGTGTTAGTATTAAGTTAGTATTTAGCTAAAAGCTAAACGCTCTTCACTAAGCGCTAAGCCTAAAATTTATGGAAATCGCCTTTCAAAAAATATTAGACGAATATAATCAAATCACTGAAAAGTTATCTCAAAGTGGGGTTTTAGATATTGCTAAATTGGGTAAGAGACAAGCAGAATTATCCACGGTCGTGGACAGAATTAAGAAGTATGAATTAGGCATTAAGGAATTAGCGGACAATGAAAAGTTGTTAAATGATTCAGATTTAGGCATTCAGGCTATGGCTCGGGAGGAAATCTTACATCTTAAGTCTTACATCTTAAATCTCCAGTCGGAAATTGAAGAGGCCTTGCTTCCGCGTGACAGGAATGATGAAAAAAATGTGATTGTGGAAATTCGGGCTGGGGCTGGGGGTGATGAAGCCACCTTGTTTGTAGCGGAAATGTTTAGGGCTTATGGAAAATTTGCGGAAGAAAATGGTTTTAAACCACACATTGTGTCTTCTTCCCGCTCCGATGCCGGTGGTTTTAAGGAAGTTATTTTTGAAATTCACGGTAAAGTCTCTGCTACGGTTCATCCGTATCAGTTATTTAAATACGAATCTGGCGTGCATAGAGTGCAAAGAGTGCCAGACACGGAAAAAAGCGGGCGCGTGCATACTTCTACTATTACAGTCGCAGTATTGCCAATTTTAGAAGAAAAGGATTATTCTATTCCAGATAAAGATTTAAAAATGGAAGCCACGACTTCTTCTGGTCATGGTGGACAAAGTGTCAACACTACTTATTCGGCGATTCGCATTACTCACTTACCCACTGGGATAACTGCTCAGTGCCAAGACGAAAGAAGTCAGGCGCAAAATAGAGAAAAGGCTTTGGCAGTGATTCGGGCGCGCGTGTCAGCTTACTACGAAGAAATAGAAAATAAAAAGGTGCGGGATTTGACTAAATCGCAAATTGGCACGGGTGATCGCTCGGAAAAAATTAGAACTTACAATTTTCCTCAAGACCGCGTGACTGACCACCGCATAAACCAAAACTTTAATCAAATTAATTTAATAATGGAAGGCAAGCTCTCCCCCATTATTATGGCTTTACAAAAAGCAGATGTGGAGGCAAAGAAAGAAGCGTTAAAGAAATGACAAAATTGAACAAAATTGACATAACTGACAAAAATTTATGACAATTAATCAAGTAATAAAAAAATATTCAGCAATTGAAATTGAGTTATTACTTGCCCATCTCCTTAGTAAACCTAAGGAATTTTTGTATCTTAAGCCAGCTTATCAGCTGTCAGCTAATCAGCTAATCAGCTTGAAAAAAATGATAAAGCGAAGGTTAAAGGGTGAGCCGATGGCGTATATTTTAGGGTATAAGGATTTTTGTGGTTTGAGGTTTAAGGTAAATAGAGATGTGCTTATTCCTCGTCCGGAAACGGAAGAGTTATTTGAAAGAATTATGAATAACTCCCCCTCCCCCCTCTTTGGCCAAAGAGGGGGTAAAGGGGGCGTTCATAAAGTTGATAGGGCAATTAGAATTTTAGATCTTGGTACTGGAAGTGGTTGCATTGCTGTTTCGCTCGCGAAACAATTTTCAATCCTTCGACAAGCTCAGGACAGGTTTTTCAATTTTAAATTTTCAATTACCGCATCTGATGTATCAAAAAAGGCTTTGGCTTTAGCAAGGCAAAATGGGAGGCATCATCGCGTTAATGTTAAATTTATTAAATCCGATTTGCTAAAAAATATTAAAGACGATTTTGATATTATAGTTGCCAATTTGCCATATGTGCCAAATACAGATTATAAAATTATTGGAAAAAATTTAAAATTTGAACCAAAAGTAGCAATATTCGCAAAAGAAAAGGGTTTGTTTCTCATAAACAAGCTTTTGCATCAAATAAGTAATTTAAAACCCCAACCAAAGTTGGTGTATTTAGAGTTTGACCCGAGGCAGAAAGCGGGATTGGCAAAATTGATAAAGAAAATTCTGCCAAATTCCGAAGTAAAATTTTATACAGATTTTCGTGGTTTTTGGCGGATTGTGAAAATAACCACATCATCTTTATTGTAAATTAAAAAACCCCGCCTTTGGTGAAAGGCGGGGTTAAATAAGTTATTCTTTTTTTGTCTTTTCTTCTTTGGTTTTGCCTTTATCCTCGCCTGTTGCACCTTCGGCTTCAGCTTTAGGTTTTTCAGAAGCTGCTACCACTGCTTCCACCACAGCTTTTTCGTCCGTGGTCTTGGCTAATTCAGCTTCTACATCTCTTGGAGGTTGAACTTTGACTACTACTTCTTCACCACTGTTCATAATCTGCACTTTACTAGAAATTTGCAGATCTTTCACATGAATGGTGCTAGAGAAGTTTATTAAGGCAGAAATATCAACCGGAATATTGTGGGGTAAATCTGCGGGCAAACATTGCACCTCTACTTGGTTTAAAACTTTTACCAAAACCCCGCCCATGGCTTTTACAGCTGGAGATTCGCCAGTAAACTCTAAAGCCACGTGGGCTTTTAGTTTTTCTGTCATGCTCACTTGGTAAAAATCCGCGTGAATGGGTTCGTTAGTTAAATAGTGGAGTTGAACTTCTTGAATTAATACAGGGTGTGTCTGGTCCCCTTCTATATTTAAATCTAAAATGGAACTCTCTCCGGCGACTTTAAAGGCTTTTTCGAATTCAGTCTTTTTAAGTTTTAGACTTACGGTAGGCACATTATGACCATATAATACCGCAGGGATTTGCCCAAGTTTTCTAAGTTTGGCAACCTTTTCTTTAGCTTCTCTTTTTTCCGCTCCTAATTTAACATTATTCATACTTACTAATTCCTTATTTGATTTTGCTCATCCCCTTTGGTTTAGCTTTGGGTACTCTCAAAATCTTAATTTGTTTAAGGATTATACTAAATTTGTTTGTAATTGTAAAGAGCGTTCCAGATAAACAGAACGCTCTAAAAATTTAATCGTCGAATCTTTATAGTATCAAATCTTTAAATCACTTGCTATCCCCCACTGCAAACGCCATGGTTTTGCATTACCGATGGAATCGCCCAAAAGACTTGGGCGTTTCCGCCATCGGCATTTTGATTTTGGTATTGGCAAAAGGCAGAACCGTTAGTGTAGTAAAGGGTATTGTTTACTCTAAAACTTCCAGCTGGAATAGCTGGTCCGCAGACACCATGGTTGGCCTGATTGTTGGGCAGAGTATTGATATTTTGCGCTCCAGATGTTGAGCTGATTCGTGAATACTGACAGAAGGCTGTGCCATTGGAATAGTATGATTTATTATTGTAAATGAAGTTTCCTGAAGAAAAAACAACTTGATTATTAAAGAGATGTTCAAGTTTGGGTAAAATCGCTGTTTGAAATTCCTCAGACCGTAAAACGGTTTGGACTAAAGTGTTCCTGTCTGTATAGCTATTAGCTAGCGAGTTAATTACTTGACTGTTACTATAGTCATCTACTGCTCTAAATAACATACATTTGTATAGTAATTGACTAAAGATTTCGTTAGATAGTGGCGGATTTAAAGCACCTTGAATTTTAAAAAATTCTGTATAAATACTGGTTGGATTTAAAGTCTTATTTTGTAAATTATTAATCCAATAATTTACACCCTCGGTATCTGGGTGGTTATTCAAAACTACACAACTATAAAGGTGATTAACAAATTCTGAAATCGTGCTGGGAATTTTTGGGATTTGCGATTTGCCATTTGTGCAACTAGCTTGAATATCTGGCTGTATGGGAGCTGTGGTGGAAAGGTTATTAAATGTAGAGGTGTGGATTACAGTGTTATTTCTATATAATTCCCATTTTACTAAACCCCATGTTTTACTATAATAGGATCTTTCAAAATCTGTGCCTGTCCCGTTGGTATAATCGTATTTAATAATAATTACATCTTGAGTAAGTAAATCACCACCTAAAAAGTAATTGGGGTTATGCACTTCCAAAATAATTTTATAAGGAAAACTTGCTAAATTTTGAGGTGCACAGGTTGAACCAGAAAATTTTTGCATTTGGTTCTCGGAAACATTTATAACTTCTCCAATTTTCATTTTTCGTTTTAACCACTTGCCTGGTAAAAATGTATAACTTTCCGGCACTGGCGAGCCACTGTGGTCCTCTTTTAAATAAATATAAGTATCATCCCAATTGTATTCTTCAAAAGAATCTCCTGACCATTTGGTATAATAGACTTTTTGGTCTGCAATTTTTTGGCTTAAAGGATGACTACCAGTAAGTGATTGATTGGGATTATCACTTAAAAAATAATCCAATATATCAAATTCATAATTATTTATTGGGGTATGATTATTAACACTCGAAGTATATGGATATTTTAATGTATTAAACGAACGGTTTAAAATTTTAATTCCTCTTTTACTTGGCTGTGAATAAAAAATAATTTTAACTTCAGAATCAGCTTCTAAAATAAAATCAGTTTCAATTTCTCCAACATCATAGGTGGGATTTGCCACTACTATGTTATTAATTAGTAAAGTACCACTTTTTTCTATGGGTCTTTGCCACCAAATTTTATAATTCCATCTCTGCAATTCTTCACTATATTCCAGTGGCTGAATTTTAACAGTTAGGTTGGTTTTATCAATTAAAGTTGTTTGGGCATAATTACTAATACCTAAGACATTTGAAAATTTTAGTAAATCCAAATAGCTCAAAGCTTTAATTCTTTGTCCAGAAGCTAATAATATAATTATTAGGCTGAAAGAAAAAATAAATTTAATTTTTTTTTCTGAAAGCATATTTTATCCCCCATGGCAGGTGCCATGATTTTGCATGCCCGATGGAATTTCGGAAACAACTTCTGCTCTCCCGCCATCCGCATTTTGATTTTGATATTTGCAGTAAACTCCGTTGCCATTGGAGTAATACAGTTCGCTCCTGAATCTAAAATTTTGCGCTGGCAGTCTGCCACCATCATTACAGCTACCATGATTTTGCATGCCACTGGGTATTGTCCAGTATACTTCAGCTTTGCCACTGTCGGCATTTTGGTTTTGGTATTTGCAATAACCAGTGCTGTTGGAATAATACAATTCACCATTGTATCTAAAATCTTGGGCTGGGATATTACTTTCGCAAAGTTCTCCCGCATTTAAATGAGCCGGTAAGCTATAGAGTCGGGTGATGCCTTCTGTGGGTATGGCCTTGGCTCTTTTGCAGTAACTGTAACTATTGGAATAAAAAACTTCGTTGTTAAAAATAAAATCACTTTTATCCCAAAATTTATAATTTGGACAAACCGGATTTTGGCTAGAGTTAATGTTAATTTTCCATAAAAACGTTCTGTATGCATCTGGTCCATCGGGTTTTTCGTAATTATGAATTACGAGCAGATTCATATGCTCGCCAATTGTGCCTTGCTCTAAGCCATGAGGATTTACAATAGTGGCGTATTGATAGCCTGGCTTGTCTAAAATTTTATTATTTGTATCAACTTTTGTTCTGTCGGATGCGATTACTGATTTTAAACGCCAATCTACCATATCAGCAGATTCATGTAATTCTACTCTGGTAGTGTTTTTACCATCTAAATTACTTGGCATGGTTAAAATCAAATACCCTTTTTTGGTTACTGTGCTAAAAGTCGCATCTGTGTGAGTCACGCCATTTAAGTTGGTGGGGGTGGCTGGTCCACCTAGTCCTCGTGATTCAAATTGCCCATTATAATATTTTTTCCATTCTGTCGTTGTGCCATTTCTGGCAGAATTTAAAACATCTTCTACTTTGGCTCTCGCAACTCCCACACTATAGCCATGACCTCGTTCCATATAGTAAATATAAAAATATTCAGGATTGCTGGCAGAAATGGGCAAATTAGGATTTTCGGGCTTGACTAAATAAGGCACACCTTGCACATTGCTGGCATCATTTGTGCCAGGCTCCACAGTTTTAGTCATATCCATTTGAACAATATGCCCTAAATAGGTAAAACTGTTGCCATTATTATTGGACCAGGCTAGTCCCACTCTCCCAGCCCAATTATTGGCATCTTTAAGTGCTTCAATATGAACAAAGGCTAACAGGCCATCATTGGCCTCATAGGCGTTTACTATCCAAGCATGAGTGTCATAAGGAGTGCCATTCACAATCACAGGCATTTTGGAAGTTTTGTTAACGAACAGTTCACTGGAACTCTTGCCATTGGGCCAAATTTTAGTGGTAATTGGTTTTTCTATGGGACCGGTAGTTTTTTGTTCGCCCAAGCCACCATTGATAAGCCAGAAGGTTTGCCCATTTTGGGAAAAATTTACTAGTGGTGCGTCCACAATTCCTCCAACAATTGGTTTAAAGTCTTCTGGTGTAATAACTGTGGTGGGGCCTTGGCAAAAATCATTATTACCGGAGTTATAAGTTGGAGCAAGTGGTGGGGGGATTTCGTGTGAAGTTGGCTGTGAAGAAATTTCATCATTATCTGGCAAGGTGGTTTCCGGAGCAGAGAGCGATGTAAAACCTCTGTTGGCAACTCTTACTCCCTTACCATTGGATTTTGAATAGTAAATTATTCGGTTAAGTGATTCAGGTGGAATTATAAAACCAGTTTCTATTTCCCCTTCGTTTTCGGCTTTCTCAACCAGTTTTTGACCATTTAAATATATAGAACCAGCTCTGCCTTGGTCTCGATTCCATAAAACTTTATAATTCCATTTTTCTTCTTCTTGGCTAAAAGCTATAGGTTGGATGCGGAGATGTAAATTAGCATTTTGAAATAAGGTTTGTTCCGCGTAATCGCTTACGCCTAAAACTTTGGCGTATTGTAATAATTCCAAATAAGAAAGGGCATTAACTTCTTGAAGTGGAAGCAATGCAAAAACTAAGATAGCCATAAGCCACTTATTTAAAAGTTTATTTTTCATGGTTTTAATGTAAATTAAAAAAATTTATATTTTAGGGTTGGAGTTGCTTGCAAAGAGGCTTATAAAATCCCCGCTTAAATTGCGAACCTCGGAATGAATAGTAAGCACATCGTTAGTAGAAAGCGCTTTATGTTTTTTGAATCTGGCTGAATCTTGTCCGGTTAAATCGGTTATCATACCCACGGAATAAACCTCGGGCCCTCGAATTTCAACATTAAACATTACCGAGGATTTGCATTTTCCGCAGTCAGAGTGAATAAGGATGCCGGCCTCGCCGTAGGCTTCATCTGACCAGCTTTCTATAATTTTGGCTGTATTGATTTTATATTTAATTCCGCAAATGGGGCACCGAAGCATTTGCCCAAGCCATTTGATTACTTTGTTGATGTCTAAATTAGTCATATTAAAATAATAGCATAATCTTTTAAAACCGCAAAATTTTAGATTGCAAACTGATATTTTGACTTATACCTAAGGCTATCATTATGGTTAGAAAAAAACTTCCGCCCGCGCTTAAAAAGGGTAAGGGAATGCCAGTGACTGGTAAGAGTCCAATATTCATACCAATATTGATTAAAATGTGGATGAGAAACAAAAAATAGGTACCACCTACTAAAAAGAAGCCCAAATCATCTTTAGCTGAGCGCATAATTTTTATGAGTCGCCATTCCAAAATAAAGAAGAGGATGAGTAGGGTTAAACTGCCTAAGAGGCCAACTTGTTCTGCGCTGGCAGCAAAAATAAAATCCGTTTGTCGTTCGGGTAAGAAGCGGTTTTGGCTTTGGGAGCCTAAAGCTAGTCCTTTGCCAAAAATCTTGCCACTGCCTACTGCTACCACAGCTTGTCTCACATTGTAGCCTTCCCCTCTTAAATCTCTTGCAGGATTTAAAAACACCAAAATCCGACTCTTTTGGAAATCCTTTAAAATAAATTTCCAAGAAAATCCAGAAAATATAAGGCCTAAAGCTATCAGTAGAGCAATGTGTTTTTTATTGATAGGGCTAATTAACAGGCTTAAGAGGCAAATGCCCAGAATCACCAAGGCTGAGCCAAAGTCTGGTTCGAGTAAAACTAAAATGACAGGGATAAGGATGTATAATAAGGTTTTAAATAAGGTGAGCAGAGAATTAATGCCTCCGCGATTTAAGTATAAAATGCGACTAATGCCCAAAATGCAAACTATCTTGGCAAATTCAGCTGGTTGAAAATTAAAGATCCAAAGATTTATCCAACGGTTGCCTCCTCTTACGGTTTGTCCAAAAAATAAAACATAAATTAAGCCAATCAACAAAAGCACATAATACCAACGTTGGTTTTTTGCCAAAGTATGGTAATCAAAAAAACAAAAAAATATGAAGAGTAGCCAACCTAAACCCAAAAAAATAACTTGTCGCCAAAAAATATTTAACACTTCGCTCGAGTAGGATGTGCTATACAGGAGAGCACAGCCTGCAAAAGACAATAAAAAAATTGCCATTAGTAATGGCAAGTCCAAATATTTAAATTTGCGAAAAAATGCATCCATTAGAATAGTCTGATGTATTTAGTATTAGTAGGGCTTACGCCTTTGGCTCTTTTTCCTCCCCCTTGCTTTTTTCCCCCTCTTTTCCAAAGCATGCCCTGAGCTTACCGAACGGGAGGGGGCTAGGGGGAGTTAAGGGAAGGTGAAAAATGTGTGTAATTAAGTAAGGTTAGTTTGATTTTTTATGCTTATATGCCCCACCCCCTTCGGCTACGCTCAGGGCAGGCTCTTAACCCTGCCCGACTTGTCCCCCGAAGCTTTCTTGTCCACCATCAGACTTTTTGCAAAATAAGCTTTTGTGATAATTTTTACAAATTTTGTAGCCAAAATTTGGGAAAAGTAGCCGAAATGTTATTTTGCAAAAGGTCTATAGCTTTAGCGACGTGGAAGCGAAGGGGGATATCGGGGAGGGATCTAAAGATGATACAAAATTATCTATCTAAACTACCCGACTCGTTATCAACCGGAGTAAGCGGGGCAACGAGATTGTTTGAATTTAACAAATCAGTTTCAGCCACTACCTCAGCTCGGACTACATTTTTTCCCGATATCCCTGGCCAAATATGCTTGTAATCCCTTTTTTGGTTCGGAGGCAAATCAAATTCACTTCTAAAGCTGGCACCAATAATTTTTCCTCCAGTGCCGTAGAGCAAAAAATTTAGTTTAACTTCTTTTATTAAATAAGGACTTTGGTTATAAATATTGCCGTCTAACACATAGCCAAATGGATCTGTCTGATCCCTGCCTTTGGGAGTAGTCGTAATGAGCTTAATTTTAGGCAAACTGAGTTTGTTTCGCCAGACCGGTGTGTCTAAGAGTTTAATTTTGGCCAAAGCCACGCCTTGGGGAGAAATAATTTTAGGGGCAATTAAAAATTTTCGTTCATTCGGTAAAATATTAAATTTACCTTTTTGGCTTTGGGCAGTGAGCATGCCTTTGTCGTCTAAAAAATCAATTTGGTAACCAATGTCTTTGGTAGCTAAGGTTAAATTTTGGTTTACAATTTGGACTACGACTGCAAATTCGTCATTTCCCAAAGTGGCTATGTCAGTTCGGTCTATTAGTAAGTCTTTAGGATTCTTAAAACTGGGATTAGCACTGATTAACTCTTGGTTGTAAATTTTTTTAAAATAGTAATTGCCAATGGCTTTTGCCAAAAAATAGCTGGGTAGGGCCCCTAACACACAAATCAATAAAATAATTTTTTGGAATTTAGTAAAACGGTTCAAAATTTTTTGAAGAGTAAATTCAGTTTCCTCTAATTTTAGTTCAACTTTTTCTTTTAATAAGCTCATAAAATCATTATAGCAAAACAATAGGAATTTTGGTATGCTATTCACAGATTATAGAAATCAGATTATTAGATAGCACTGTCTACCCCACCCCATTCGGCTACGCTCAGGGCAGGCTCTAACCCTCCCCGATAGCGGGGAGGGAAACTGCATTGGTGAATTTAATATAGTTAGAATTTTACTTTAGCATTCAACTTATTAACTTACAACTTACTTACTTTTCCTATGGATTTTACACACTTACATTGCCACAGTCACTATTCCTTGCTGGATGGCTTGTCCAAACCAGAACCACTAGTGGAACGAGTTAAGGAACTAAAGATGTCGGCAGTAGCTTTAACCGATCACGGCGTTATGTATGGGGCTGTGGAGTTTTACAATTTGTGTAAAGAGGCTGGTATTAAACCCATTATCGGCCTCGAAGCTTATGTAGCCCCACGGAGTTTTAAGGACAAAGAAGGCAAACTTGATTCGGACTACTTTCATTTAACCTTGCTGGCGAAAAATGAAATTGGTTATCAAAATTTAATTAAACTTACCACCCTGGCTCATTTGGAAGGTTTTTACTACAAACCCAGAATTGATTTGCAAATTTTAAAACACTATAACGAGGGAATTCTTTGTTTGTCTGGTTGTATGCGAGGAGAAATTTCTCGAGCAATAATGAATTTCTCCCCACAACAGGCTCAAGACACATTAAATAAATATTTAAATATTTTTGGGCGAGACCGCTTATTTATAGAGGTCCAGCGAAACACTAAAAATCCTTCTAAGGAAGAAAGTTTGCTGGTAGAAAAGTTGGCTCAGCTCGCAAAACACAACCAATTACCTTTGGTTGCCACAGCCGATTGTCACTATATTTATCCGGAAGACAGTGAGGCACAAGATGTGCTGGTGTGTATTGGCACGGGAAAAACTACTGCAGATACGGACCGGCTGGACATGCGGGGCTATGATCTGTCTTTAAAATCCCCAGAAAAAATGGCAGAAATTTTTTATGATTTACCCGAAGCAGTAGAAAATACCTTCCAAGTTTCGGCTCTGTGCGACTTGGTGATAAAAACTGACCAGCGGTATTTCCCCAAAGTGGAAATCCCTGAAGGCTTCGGCACCAAAGATTATTTTTGTAAGGTCGTGCAGGAGAAAGCCTTGGGGATTTATGGTAAAACTGGAGCTATTCCCGAAGCCATTGCCAATCGCATTGCTTATGAATTGGATATTATTTGTAAAAAGAATTTTTGTGATTATTTTTTTATGGTGGCTGATGCCGTAGAGGGGGCACATCACATTGGTGCCATTACCAACACCAGAGGGAGTGCAGCCGGGAGCATTGTGGGCTATATTTTAGGTATTACTAATGTTGACCCACTCTATTTTGAACTCCCGTTTGAAAGATTTTTAACCGCGCACAGACCCACTCCGCCAGATATCGACTTAGACATTGCGGATAACCGTCGAGACGAAGCCATTGCTTATATTACAAAAAAATATGGAGAGGAAAAAGTCGCTCAAATTATTACTTTTGGGACTATGAAGGCGAGGGCAGCGGTTCGGGATGTGGGTAGGGCTTTGGGTATGCCCTATTCCAAATGCGACCGCTTGGCAAAAATGATTCCTATTGGTAAACAGGGATTTGATATGACTTTGGACAAGGCACTGGAAATGTCTCCAGAATTAAAAGAGGTGGCTTCACAAGATCCGGAAACTCGGCAAATTTTACAAATTGCCAAAAAAATTGAAGGCAATGTTCGCCACGCCAGCGTGCATGCAGCAGGCATTGTAATTACCCCCACTCCCCTCACTGACTATATGCCCCTCCAAAAAGAACCAGAAGGTCAGAGGGTAATTACCCAATATGATATGTATGCTTTGGATGTAAATGCTAACAGTAAAGCTATTGGGGTGGTGAAATTAGATTTGCTGGGCATTCGCAATTTGTCTATTTTGGAAGCCTGTGTGAGCTTGGTAAAAAAACGTCAGGGCATTGAAGTGGATATTTATAAGCTTCCCCACCCGGATGCAAAAACTTTTAAACTGCTTTCTGATGGCTTGACTTTTGGTGTGTTTCAGCTCGGCTCTTCGGGTATGACTAGGTATTTAAAAGAGTTGAAGCCCTCTAGTATTTTTGACATTATGGCCATGATCGCTCTTTACAGGCCAGGTCCCATGCAGTTTATTGATGATTTTTTAAAACGAAAACACAATCCGTCTTTAATCAAATATTTTGACCCGGCTTTTGAGAAAATTTTGAGAAGAACTTATGGGATTTTGGTTTACCAAGATGATTTATTGACCATTGCTCATGATTTAGCTGGTTACACATGGGAAGAAGTAGATAAATTTAGAAAAGCCGTGGGCAAAAAAATTCCCGAAGAAATGGCTAAGCAAAAAATTAAGTTTATTCAAGGTTGTATGGACACTTCTGGCTGGAGTCATACAAAAGCCAATGAAGTATGGAATTGGATTGAGCCATTTGCTGCCTATGGATTTAATAAATCCCACTCAGCTTCCTATGCGGTGGTGGCTTACCAGACCGCCTATATGAAGGCCAATTTTCCAGTGGAATTTATGACAGCAGTTTTGACAGCTGAAAGTGGAGATGAAGATAAAATTTATGAAGCCGTAGAAGAATGTAAAAATTTAGGGATTAAAATTCTACCGCCCGATGTGAATACTTCGGATGCTGACTTTACTGTAGTGGATCCTGTTAGCAGTCCGGCGTCTTTAGACGTTGGTAGTCACGATAAGTCGGGGTTAATTTCTAACGGGGTGGATAGTAGCACTATTCGTTTTGGGTTAAATGCAGTAAAAAATTTAGGTAGCGATGTGATTAGTAAAATAATAGAAGCAAGGGGTAGCAATCAGCAATCAGCTAATCAGCTAATCGACCAATCAGCAGTCAGTAATCAGCAGTCGGTAATCAGTCCGCATACTACATTTGCTACCCTGCAAGATTTTTTATTAAGAACTCATGTGAAAAATTTTAACAAACGCTCATGGGAGGCTCTCGCGAAGTCCGGAGCTTTAGATGCTTTTGGTGAAAGAAATGAGCTTCTGGCTTCCACGGAAAATATTTTAGATTTTGTGAGAGAGCATTTTAAATCCGAAGAACAAGGTCAAGTTTCCCTGTTTGGTAAATCTTTGCAAATTGGCAAATTAGTTTTAAAAAAAGTTGAACCAGCGAGCAAAGACGACAAGCTTATTTGGGAAAAGGAACTCCTCGGGATGTATGTCTCTGCCCACCCTTTGGATAGTTTTACGAAGGTGCTCTCTCACTTAATACCTGTTCGCAAATTAAAAAATACTGGGGATAACGCAGAGGTTGTGGTAGGAGGCATAATTAGTAAATTAAGACGCACCTTAACCAAAAAAAATGACCCCATGGCTTTTGTCACTTTAGAAGACCCGAGCGGAAGTGTGGAAGTTTTGGTCTTCCCTAAAGTTTTTGAAAAAGCTTTGCCTTTTTTGTTGGTGGATAAAATTGTGCAAATCTCTGGGAGACTGTCTTACAATTCCTCCCCAGACAAGAAAAATTATAAATCTTCCCATTCAGCACCTTCCGACTTTTCAGATGATGCAGTCGGAGGATTAGGAGAGGAAAACCGTGGATATTCTCTAATTGCGGAAGAAGTCAAAGAATTACCGAATGACAAGGTTTATACTTCAGCTCTGTCGGAAATGGAAAAAACTAAACAGTTTATAATTGTTATGAATGCCATGGCAAATATGGAAGTTTTAAATAGTATTAAAGATATTATTGGCGAGCATAAAGGCAATGTGCCAGTGTTTTTGCAAATTGGAACTGGACATTCTCCAAAAATCATTAGAACTCAAAGTGCAGTAAGAGTAAGTCCGCTGTTGGTTGATACGTTAAAAAAAATCAGCGAAATTGTGAAAATAGATGCAAGTTAATCGGAACCAAAAACGGCTAAGACTTGTGGAAAACTCGGATTTGCACGTTTTTATTTAGTTAGGTATAATCAAATTAGTTCTTCAGGCGTTTGACTATTGTAGAATTAGCCTTCGACTTTATGGAGAAGCTAATTTTGTTCTCGACTTCGCTCGAACAATATCATATATTCGGCTACCAACCGAGGAGCTTGAAACAAATTGAATTTAATCTTTAAATGTTCTAGAGCCATTTGAAGATAAAAAGCCCCTCGCCAAAGGCGGGGGGGAACTGGGACGGAAACGTCTTACTTACAAGACCCCGGAGTTTAGTTATCATATTTTTGATGATAATTAGATTTCGGGGTTTTGTTGTTATAGGTACCAGATCAAAAATTAAGAGTATGGATTAAGGATTTAAGTATAACTTGAATCTTAAATTATTAATCTTAATTTATTATGTCAAACCAAGACTATTTAAAAAATGAACGATTGCATAATATCCGCCATAGTTTGGCGCATTTGTTTGCAGCGGCTTTATTAAAATTACACCCGAAAGCCAAAATTACTATTGGTCCCCCAATTGAAAATGGATTTTATTATGACTTTGAATTGGATACCCAAATTACCTTACAGGATTTACCAAAAATTGAAAAAGAAATGAAGAAAATTTTGCCTGCCTGGGATAAATTTGAACGAAGTGATGTTACAGCTTTAGAAGCAAAACAATATTGGGCGAATAATCCTTACAAAACTGAACTCATAGAAGAGTTGGAAAAAAAGAGTGAAAAAATTACTTTTTATAAGGCAGGAAATTTTATGGATTTGTGTCGAGGCGGGCATGTGGAAAACCCTCGGCAAGACATAAAGCCGGACGCGTTTAAACTAACTAAACTTGCGGGAGCTTATTGGCGGGGTGATGAAAAAAACAAAATGCTTACCCGTATTTATGGCGTAGCTTTTGAAACGAAGGAAGAATTAGACGCGCATTTAAAAATGCTGGAAGAAGCAGAAAAAAGAGACCATAAGATTTTGGGTCCGAAGCTGGAGTTGTTTATGTTCCATCCAACTTCTCCAGGTGCTCACTATTGGCTTCCAAAAGTTATGGTGCTTATCAATGAATTAATTAATTTTTGGAGAAAAGAACATACTAAACGGGGTTATCAAGAAATTTCTGCTCCCTTGGTCAATAAAAAACAATTGTGGGAAACTTCTGGGCACTGGGATCACTATAAAGATAATATGTTTGTGGCAGATATGGGCAAAGATGAAATTTATGGCGTGAAGGCAATGAATTGCCCCAATGCTATGCTCGTGTTTGGTTCTAAGTTACGCTCTTACAGAGATTTGCCTTTGAGATTGGCGGATACCGACATTTTGCATCGTTACGAATTAGCCGGCACATTAAATGGCTTGTTTAGAGTGAGAAGTTTTCGGCAAGACGACAGTCATAATTTTATTACGCAAGAAATGATAGAGCAGGAATATATGGAAATATTCAAAATCGTCAAATTGTTTTATGGTATTTTTAAAATTCCTTATGAGTTTAGGTTGGGCACCCGGCCCGAAGGGTTTTTGGGAGATATAGAAACTTGGAATAAAGCCGAAGCGACCTTAAAGAAAATTTTAGTTGAATCCAAAATAAATTATACCGTAGCCGAAGGTGATGGGGCTTTTTACGGACCCAAGGTTGATATTTTGATGAAAGATGCTTTGAATCGTGAATGGCAAATGGGCACAGTGCAGTTAGACTTTCAGCAACCTAAAAGATTTAGTTTAGAATATATAGCCAAAGATGGTTCCCACCAAACTCCAGTAGCTATCCACAGGGTAATTTATGGGTCAATCGAAAGATTTGTCGGGATTCTGATTGAACATTTTAGCGGAGCTTTTCCTGTCTGGCTCTCCCCTGTGCAAATTAAAGTTTTGCCCATTAGTAAAAAGCAGAATGTTTACGCCAAAAAAGTTGTCAAGGAATTATTATTAGCTAATGAGAATTTGCGAATTGAACTAGATGATAGAGATGAAAGCGTGGGTAAAAAAATTCGGGAAGCCAGTATGCAAAAAATCCCTTACCAACTAATTTTGGGTGAAAAGGAAGCTAAATCCGGCAAAGCCGGACCACGCTCCGCGTGGAAAATATCCGTCCGCACCCGTGAAGGGAAAGATTTGGGAGTTATGAGTGTAAAGAAGTTTTTGGAAAAGGTAAGTAAGGAAATAGAGAAAAAGAAATAGTTAGGTAGTAAAAATCGTGCAAAATAATACCCCAACAATCTCAAGATTGTTGGGGTATTATTAGTTTTAACATTATTCTTCTACTGGTTCTAAATCCCACGCTTCAAATTGTGTTTCTCTAGTGATCTCAATTGGACCAAGGTCATCATACTCTGTAGTAGTTGTTGCTATTTTATTTTTAAAGTGTTTTGTCGCAAGGACTGTTAATTCTTCTGGAGATGTTTTTTTGCCTGGTAAAATATCACTTATTTCTTCATCTTTTGCAAGATCAGAAAAGGACTTATAGCGTCTAATTTCAGATATTCTTCTTTTACAGGTTTGACCATTAGGACCTTCATATGAAATTATTTGCCCCACTCTGCCTCTACCTGATTCTTGGGTAATCCTTCTTACCTCAACAGTTTTTACTTCATTTTTTATTTGTTCGAAATAACTTTCAGAAACACTTATTGCCCTTTTATTTGCACTATACAAATCAGTTTCCGGTGAGATTGAACTTTGTCCAAGTTTCTTGTCCATAGTTTTTTAAGTTAATATTCTTGCGCCATTTTTGGTAATGGCAATGGTGTGTTCAAAGTGAGCAGAGAGCCCATGGTCAAAGGTGGTTATGGTCCAGCCGTCGTCCTCTATGGCAATCTGGTGAGATTTTTCACAAAGCATGGGTTCTATGGCTAACACCATCCCCTCTTTAAGTTCTAAGCCTTGTCCTGCTTTGCCAAAGCAAGGTACTTCGGGCGCTTCATGCACCTCGTAGCCTACACCGTGTCCTACTAAATCTCTCACCACAGAAAAACCATTGGCTTCTGCATGGGTCTGGATGGCAAAACCAATGTCCCCAATGGTCTTTCCTACTAAAGCAGTTTTTATTGCTCTTTCCAAACAGGCTTTGGTAGTTTCCAGGAGTTTATGAGCTAGGGCAGATATTTGTCCCACTGGCACGGTTATAGCTGTATCTGTGAAAAGATTTTTATATGCCATACCAATATCCAAACCAATTATATCCCCCTCTTTTAAAATTTGTTTTTTTGTGGGTATGCCATGGACAATGACATCGTTGACCGAAGTGCAGAGTCCAGCTGGAAAAGGATTTTTTTTATCGCCATAGTTTTTAAAACTCGGGACCCCCCCAGCTTGGAAAATGGCTTTTTCTGCAAATTCATTTAATTCCCAAGTGGAAATTCCTGGTTTAACTAAACTCGCTGTATTATGTAAAATTTCCCGTAAAATTTTTCCGCCCTCTACTAGAATTTCTACTTCTTTGTTAGACTTAATAGGGCCTTTAGACATAATATTTTAATTGATTATTTAAACGTTTACGCGCTTCTGGGATGCTACCCAGCGTAGAAAGAGAAAAATTGGGATAGAGTTTCTTAAAATATTTAATTACTTGTGAAATGTTAAGTTTATAGTAATTGATGCGGTTTTTTAAGGCCTTATTGTTGTCATCAGGCCGAGTCGAAAATTTGCCTTTGAAATAAGTTTTTCTAGTGGTCATTCTCCGTAAAGTTTCTTTGAGAGGAATCGCTAGGTAAATAAATAATACATTTTGCCTTTTTTCTGCCTTCAACCATTTAGCCACTAATTTGGCTTCGCCCAGCATTTTAGGTGTGCCATTAAATAGTATGCCTTGAGTTTTTTTGGCTGAATGAATTTTATCGTATAACAACTGTCTGACAAGTTCCGTGGGGGTTAGTTTTCCGCTGTCTAAAGTTTGGTCAAGTTTGTATTTTTTTCTTAAAGCCATATTTTTTTCTAAACTTCTGAGTTCCCTACCCATGTCTAAATCATACAGTTTAAATTTCTTTGCCAAAAAAGCCCCATGTGTGGCTTTGCCCGCAGCTGGGTCACCGAGTAAGATGATGTTAATTGGAAGTGTTTTGGTCATACTGCGATTTTCTTTATATCAGTGGTTACTACTTCAATTGGTTGATTGCCGTTGATTTCAAAAAAGGTTGACTGCTGTTTTAAGAAATCTAAGACTGGCATTGTTTCGGTTTCGTATTGCTTGAGCCTTAATTCAATTTTTTCTTTCGTATCATCTGCGCGGTTTTCAGTTTCCGCTCTTTTTAGTAATCTGCTTAAAGATGCTTCGCGGGGTAAGGAAACAAACAAAGTAATAATGGTAGTAATATTTTGGGTTTTTAAATAATCTATTAAAAATTTGGCTTGAGCCAGCCTTCTGGGGATACCATCAAAGATTACATTTTGACCTGCAATTAACTTAAGTTGGTTTTCTACAACTTCATAAAGTAAGTCATCTGGTAAGAGAATGCCATTGTCCACCAGATTTTTTACTTTTTGGCCTAAGGGTGTATTTTGTTTGGCGGTTTCTCGTAAAATTCCGCCCATTTCCCAATAAAAATAACCTTTTGCTTTGGCCAACAGTTTGCCTTGAGTGCCTTTGCCACTTCCTTGGGGGCCGATAAAAATAATAGCAGTTTTGTTCATAAAAAATTTTTAAATTCTTCAATGCTTATCTGAACATCATTTTCAATAATACTTTTTAACAAAGGCTTCTTTATGGTTTTCTTGGAATGAATGGGAATAACAGTTCTTCTGTGTGTAAATGTATTTATCATAACTAAATGCGAGCCTTTTTGACGATCCTCAATAAAGCCTAATTTTTTAAGTGCCCTTACCACCTGTTTGGCAGTAAGGGCTGGTAATGAATGAAAGGCAATCACTAGACTTGTTGTTTAATAATTTTTTGCCCAAAAATATGCTTTTTCGCCAAAACCTTGTTAAAAATTATTCCGCTTATCTTTGCGATAAACATCAAAATTTTTAAACTGCGGTTTTGTTAGAAATATCATACTTTGCATCAAAAAATTATTAAGCAACGAGTGTATTAAACGGCAACTTGCACTTTTCCTTGTAAAATTCTAAATTCTTCAGGAAAAATTTGTTTATGGGCTTGTAAGCTTTCTAGGTAGAGTTCAATGGCTTCGGTAATATTTACCTCGGCTTCTTCTAGAGTTTCCCCTTGGGTATGACAACCTGGCAGTGCAGGAGCCAATGCAATATATCCGCCCTCAGGCACAGCTTGATAGATTACCGAATAACTTAAGTGATGTTTTCTGATGGATTTCATAATCCAATTATACGGAATTTTTATAGAATGTCAAATCTGTGCTATAATAAATTAAATTTAGCGAATGGTATTGAAACAAAAAATTCACCCTGTTAAATAATTTTAAATCTTACTTATGTTTTATTATACATATGTATTAAAATCTGAAATTGACGGGAAATTTTATACAGGCTATACCAAAAATTTAAAATTAAGATTTG
>SXGR01067712.1_pt1 | contig 26557 bp, 28 predicted proteins | sample 3174711 | NCBI WGS metagenome assembly SXGR01 (sample SAMN11356860, study PRJNA531348) | freshwater metagenome | isolation source: freshwater sample F1-60 | place: China: Fuxian Lake, Yuxi | collected 2017-12-25
AGCCATCCTGTGCTGTTGTTCGTGGGTCGTATCCAGCCGTTGAAAGGTGTTGATGTTGCAGTCGAGACGCTGGCTGCGCTGTCGCACCGCGATGCGGTGTTGCTCATCGTTGGCGGGGCAAGTGGTATGGCCGGTGACCTTGAGTTGGCGCGTGTAATTGCACTTGCTGAACGCCTAGGCGTAGCCAATCGAGTGAAGTTCATTGCACCGCAGCCACACCATCTGTTGAGCACGTACTATCGCGCCGCCGATGTGGTGCTGGTTCCGTCACGCAGCGAGAGTTTTGGTCTGGTTGCACTCGAAGCCTCGGCCTGCGGCACGCCCGTTGTCGCCACAGCTGTGGGGGGCTTATTGTCGCTGGTTGAAGATGGCGTCAACGGCTTCTTGGTGCCTGATCGCGATGTGGATCTCTTCGCTCGACGTGTCACCGAGGTGCTTGACGATTCGCATTTGGCGCAGCGACTGAGCAGTCAAGCAGTATTGCGCAGCTCTAGATACTCATGGCAGCATGCCGCGATGCGCATGCGTCGTGTCGTTGCCGAATTCGCCCGGCGCGATCTCGTACTCTGCGAATAGCCGCACAATGAGCAACCTCTTTGATGAAGGTCAGCGCGCCACGCTGGAGCGGCGTATCGACGAGTGGCTTGCCACGGTGCACACCCAACACCCACAGACGGTGGCAACTGGGCGGGCCAGCGATGACCCTGATCGCTGGATGGTGCGGCTGCACGGTGAAGCCAAGGAATTCACCACGATTTGGCTGCGTCTCGGGCAGCGCACATTGCGGTATGAAACGTATGTGATGCCGTACCCCGAAGAACACGCCAGTGAGGTCTTTGAATTGTTGCTACGCCGCAACGAACGACTCGTCGGGGCCCACTATGCACTCGGCGCCGAACAAGCAGTCTTTCTCACCGGCGAGCTGGTGCTGACCGCAGTGGTCGAAGCAGAACTCGATCGCATCATCGGCACACTTTTTGCAACCGTTGAAGCCCACTTCGATGAACTCGTACGGCTGGGCTTTGCCAGCAGATTCCTGACTGCTGAGTAGCCTTCGCGGAGTGGCAACTGGTGCGATGCTCGCCATCATTGGCGGCGGCAACATGGGTTGTGCCATGGTGCAGGGCTTGTTGCGCGCCGGACACGCGGCTAGCGACCTGGTGATTGTCGAAACCAGCGCTGATCGCCGTGCCGAACTAACAAAACTCTTGGCGAGCATCAAAATTGCTGCAGACACACCACGCTGTGATGAAGCGATCATTGCGGTGAAGCCTGCCGATGTGGCGACTGCCTGCGAGAGGGTCGTTGCGGCTGGCGCACGACGGGTGATCTCTATCGCAGCGGGGGTGCGAATCGCGGCGATCCAAGCTGCCTGCGGTGCCGAGGTGCGGGTCATTCGGGCGATGCCAAACACACCAGCAGTCGTTGGTCTTTCAGCAACCGCGATGGCTGTCTCTCACACTTGTGACGATGCGGACCGAACCTGGGCCCGCACGCTGTTGCAAAGCATCGGCATTGTTGCGGAGATTGACGAGGCAATGCTGGATGCATTTACGGGTTTGATCGGCTCGGGGCCGGCGTATGTGTTTTATGTCGCCGAGTCATTGCAGGCAGCAGCAGTCGCTGAGGGTTTTGACGAAGCAACGAGTGCCAAACTGGTGGCGCAACTGCTGGTGGGTGCTGCAGCGTTGCTGGAACGCGAGCCTCAGCACGCCCGCGAGTTGCGACAACGAGTCACTTCACCAAATGGAACCACGGCTGCGGGTGTCACTGCGTTGAATGACCGCAAGACGCACGATGCTTTCGTCGCTGCAGTGCGAGCAGCGACGCAGCGCAGCAAAGAACTCGGCGATGCGTAGCAGCGCTCAGGTCAGGATAGCAACCTCGAATCCCGATCAGTGGTCGGCGGGTAGCACGGCAAAAACTCTGCAAAGTTGGTGTTGCATTTTGCTAAACGGTGCGTAAGGTAGCAATACAGATCACCGGACGGCTTGCCGTTCCGGGAGTCGCACCCGCAAGGGTTGCGCCGTATGGGTCGGTGCCGTCGGGGGGTTGGCACCGGCCCTTACGTTTTTTCTGGCCTAGTTCGCTACATCGCTGCACTGGTCGTAGCGTGACCAAGCGGTGAACACACAGCGCTACGACACCATCTCGTTTCTCTCCGACTATGGAACGCGAGACGAATTCGTCGGCATCGTCAAATGCGTTATTTCGGATCTCGCACCGCACGCAAAAGTGATCGACTTGACCCACGAGATTGCACCATTCGATGTGCGCGCAGGTTCACTCGCCCTGGCGCGCTGCATTTCGTATGTGCCTTCAGGCATTGTGCTTGCCGTGGTTGACCCCGGTGTAGGCACGAGCCGCCGTGGTGTGGCGGTGTCGGTCGGCGGGGGCCGCGGAGTGCTGATTGGCCCGGATAACGGCCTGCTCTCAATGGGCACGGCACTGGCGGGTGGCGCCGACGCTGCAGTCGTGCTGAACAACCCCGAGTATCAACTCGGCGCACCTGGCGACACGTTTGCGGGCCGCGACATCTTTGCACCGGCTGCGGCGCATTTGTGTAACGGAGTTCCTTTCGCTGCGCTCGGCGATGCAATCGATCCCGGCTTGTTGTTGCCGGGAGTAGTTCCGCTGCCGCGCACCGAAGCAGAAGGCATCGTTGCCGAGATCACCTGGGTGGATCGCTATGGCAATTGTCAACTCAACGTCGGCCCTGATGAAGTTGAGTCACTCGGTTCAATGATGAGCGTCGTGATGACCACTGCATCTGGTGAGCGCACCGCTCGTGCCGCAAGCGTCGTGAAGAACTTTGCCGAGATCGGTGGCGGTATCGGCTTGGTCATCGATTCGTTCGGGATGTTGGCGATCTGCGCCAACCGTGGTTCGGCATCGGATGAGTTGAACATTACGGTCGGTGACGCAGTCACGCTCTCTGCGTTGGACGAAACCGCTGGTATCACAACGAACGTTGAGTTGCGCCGTAGCCCAAAGAGCACCTGAGCGAAATCGGTAAGGTAGTCGTCGTGCGTCCAGCCACCACTCTGGCTCTTGGTTTGTTGATTGCGGCAATCTTTGTCGCTGGCCTAGTTTCCATTTTGATGAGTTAATCAGTGGGCGAAAAGGGAGCAACACCATGAACGTCGCATCAGTATTGAATCACCACCCAGCAACGTCGTCAGCAATCGTGAGCCGCGGCGTCACCACCAGTTATGGCGAACTGCAAATGCAGATTGGGGCGATGCGTGGCGCACTTGAGGGCCTCGGGGTGGGCAAGGGTGATCGCGTCGCGTTGCTGTGTGGCAACACGATTGAATTTGTCGTTGCGTACTTCGCTTGTTTGGGACGTGGCATTGTGTGCGTGCCGCTCAACCCAACTGCGCCATCCCCCGAGTTGCAGCGCGAGTTGAGCGTGATTAGCGCACGAGCGGTAGTGATTGCGCCGTCAGCCGTTGCTGGGTGGTCAGGGGTGGATCGTTCGGCACTTGGGCATCTTGAGCATGTGATCGCCACGACGCAAGACCTCGATGGTGCGCTGCAGTTTCGTGATTTGTTGCGGCACGAAGCCGCACCAGTTGTGGACATGCAACCCAACGACTTGGCCATCATGTTGTTCACCAGCGGCACCGCTGGCTCGCCCAAAGCAGCGATGTTGTCGCACGGCAACCTGCAGTCGAATCTGGATCAACTCGCCCAAGTTCGCCGCCTCGATCACACCGACGTGGTGTTCGGAGTCTTGCCCCTTTTCCATATTTTTGGGCTCAATGTGGTGCTGGCGTATTCGCTCATGCGCGGAGCATCGCTAGTGCTGATTGAACGGTTCGACCCAATGACGGCGATCGAAACGATTCGAGATCGCAAGGTCACATTGATTCCTGGGGCGCCACCACTGTGGATGGCATTCGAACAGATGCCTACTTTGCCCAAAGATTCGTTTGCATCGGTGCGCATCGCGTTGACCGGTGCTTCCAAAATGCCCGAGCACACCACCCGAGCATTATTTGAGCGGTATGGTCTGCTCGTCACCGAGGGCTATGGGCTCACGGAGTGTGCGCCAGTGGTGACCACTACGACAAATGTCGAAAAAACCACGGCTCTCACCAAGATTGGTTCAATCGGCCGCGTATTGCCGGGCGTCGAAGTGCGTCTTGTCGATGAAAGTGGTGAAAACGCCCTGCGCGGTGATGCCGGAGAAATTTGGGTGCGTGGCCCGAACGTATTTCTCGGCTATTTCGAAGACCCACAGGCCACGGCACGGGCGCTGACTGACGATGGCTGGTTGCGAACGGGTGATATCGCCGTCATTGACGACGACGGATTTTTCTATTTGGTGGACCGTGCCAAAGATTTGATTATCGTCTCGGGTTTCAACGTGTATCCAGCCGAGGTTGAAGAAGCAATTCGCGAGCATTCGGCAGTTGCTCAAGCGGCGGTTGTTGGTGTTGAACATCCACACTCTGGTGAAGCAGTTCGGGCCTATGTCGTGCTGCGGCCAGATGCGCATCTTGACGAAGACGCGGTCATCGACCATTGCCGTGCTCGGTTGGCACGGTACAAGTGCCCGACCAAGGTGTTGTTTGTGACGCAACTTCCCGTGGGTGCCACGGGCAAGGTGTTGCGCCGCGAACTTCGCTAGCTGCGTTCGCCGTATCCCTGTTCGCCGTAGCGCTGTTGGTTGAGTTGAAACGAGGCGGGTCGCTCTGTGGTGCGTGCGCTTGGCACGAGGAAGCCGACAAACAAGATCACCACACCCACGGACAGCGTGATGGTGAAGGCGCGTTCTTCGCCAAAACGTCCAGCAAGTGATCCGCTGGCGGACAACACCAACGTGCCAAGTGCAATCAGCACGTTGCTAGCAACCAGACGTCTCGGTGTAACCGCCCCTTGTCGGCGAGCGCCGGCAAACGCAGGTGTTCGTTTGGCGACGAGCCGTGCAATTGACCACAGTGCCCCAAGAATGATGATGAGGGCAGGCACACCCGAACCGATCGCGGCAAGAATTCTCGGCAGCGCACCAAAGTGATCACGGGCGCGCGGAAACTCATCCGCGATAAACGGCTTGGTAGTCGGCGCCACCACCATGACCCCCACAGCGAACGCACTGAGCAGCGCCAAAATGCGGCGCAGTGGAAGTGCAATTCGATCACCAGTAAGAAGCGCGATTGAACCGAGTGCCAGCCAGGCGACATTCAACACTGCGCCAGCGGTGAAGAACACGCGGAAGACGCCGTTCGACCAGCCGGTAGCGGTTGCCCACCAGAGTGCAAACGAGCCCACAGCGAACAACGACATGGCCATCGCCCAGGCCGAGTGATGGGTGAGTCGGCGGCGGTGCCAGCGATCGGCGGTCACCAGTGCAAACACCAACGCAACAAGGCTGGCAAAGGCAGCCAACGATGTAGTGAGTTCGTTCACGCGCAGTGAAGGCTAGGCAACGAGCGCCTGGTGGGTCAGTCGGCGACGGTGCGATAGAGATCCCACCTTGATGAGAGAGGTCTCGTGGCATGCGGCACGCAGCTGAGAGGGGCTCGTGAAACTATGCGCAAGCGCCGTACCCTGAAGATATGACTGCTGCTGATAAGACTGCATCGCCCCGCCGACGTCGAATTCCTAGCGCGGCGGTGAATCGTCTGCCGGTGTATTTGCAGATTCTCACCGATCTTGAGCTCACTGAAACTTCGCAGGTGTCAAGTGATCAGTTGGCAGCCCTCGCCAATGTCAACGCAGCAAAAGTTCGCAAAGATCTTTCGTATCTCGGTACCTACGGCACGCGCGGTGTCGGTTACGAGGTGGCTTTCCTGATTTATCAAATCAAGCGTGAACTTGGTTTGCTTACCGAATGGAAGACCATTGTGGTTGGTGCTGGCAACCTCGGTTCGGCCATCACCGTCAATGGCGGTTTTGCTTCACGTGGGTTTCCAGTTGTGGCAATTTTTGATGTTGACCCACGCAAGGTCGGCACCATAGTGGGCGAACTCAGCGTGCGCAACCTAGATGAAATGTGCGAGTTCGTGCGCGCCAACGGTGTGCAGATTGGTGTGCTGGCAGTGCCATCCACAGCGGCGCAATCGGTGGCCGATGACTTGATGGCTGCAGGTATTGGGTCGCTCCTCAACTTTGCGCCAGTGGTGTTGACCACGACCAAAGGCGTGACGGTACGCAACGTCGACCTCGGTGTGGAATTGCAGATTCTTGGCTATCACGAACAACTTCGTGGGCAAGCGTCATCGCAGCCAAACCGCGTTTCGGTGTAACACGCCAGTCGTCGTAGCCTGACGGGTGATGCGTCAGTTGCTGTCGTGGCGTACCTGGGCTGCTATCGGTGTGCTGCTGGTGCTGGCCACCGTGGTGCAGTTGTTGACGAGTCGTGGGCCGCGCGGCAGCGACGGGGAAGGCGTGCAGCCAAGTGAGCGACGCGTGACCACGATTGCATCAGTTATGACGATTCAGTCGAGCGAGGCATTCGCAATCATCGACGGGGTCACCGTTGGTTCTGCCTTGCTCACACTCGATGATGGTCGTGTGGTCACCATTGCTCGCGAAACACCTGGGGAGATTAATTGTGCAGATCGCACAACTCCAGCCGCCTGCGTGCTGCTGGCCGACATGTTGGGTGAAGGTGTCGTGTGGTACGCGCTCGTCGACTCCGATGGCCCGTCGGTGCGCACGCTGGTGCTGCCGACTCTGGTCGACATGGTGGATGGTGGCGATACGGGCGTGTTGGCAAACGGTTGGTATGTGCCCCTCGCCGACGGGGTAGTGCGCACCTGTGCTGGCGCGCCACGCTCATCGACGCTGCGATCATTCATTGAGTCGTATTCCGAGACGGGTATTCGCACCGTGCTCGATCTTGATCGAGACGAAGTGGTTGAAGTAATTTGCGCAGGCTGAACGCCGTCTAGGCGTTGGGTGCCAGGCGCACGATGCGCGCGGCCATGGCATAGGCAACCTCGGCAGGGCCCTTTTCGTCGGGGCGCAGCAGGTTGGCCATGATGCGCAACACCCATTCCATGAGCGGGCGACTATTGATACCCACGCGGGACAATTCGCGCATCAACGCCGGTCGACCAATCACGCGGGCAAACAACCGCGCCACCTTGAAGTACTGGCCGTACTCATCTTCAAGCAAGGTGGGGTACTGCTGCAGTGCCGATGCATCGCCGCTGCGCAGTGCGTCGTGTAACACCGTTGCTGCCATACGTGCGGTTTCGTACGCGTAATCAATTCCCTCACCGTTGAACGGGTTCACACTGCCGGCGGCGTCACCAATCACCAAGTGCGTCGGGCCCATCTTGGGAAACACCGAACCACCCATCGGAATCTTTCCACTCGTGGCTCGGCATTCGGGCGAACCGGGGTCGATCTCCCAGCGGTCAGCAATCATGTGTGCATAGGAATCCAGTAGGTGAGTGGTGTTGACGTCTTTGAACTTTTTGAATGTAGAGAGCAGCCCGACACCAACGTTGATGGTGCCGTCGCCCACCGGAAAAATCCAGCCATAACCCGGCATCGAATTGCCTTGACGATCTTTCACGTCGAGCGCTGATTCGATCCAGGGTTCTGCATGGCGGGGGCTAGCCCAATAGGTGCGAATCGCGGTGCCGTATGGCCATGCTTTAGTGCGAGCGGTGCCAAGTGAGCGACCAAAGCGGCTGTTGGCGCCGTCGGCAATCACCACATACGAAGCGCGAATCGCCACCTTGCGGTCTTCGTCCAAGTTGTTCACGATTGCCCCGCGCACGCAGCCCTTTTCCATGAGCGGCTCGAGCGCTTCGTGGCCCTGCAGCAAAGTTGCCCCAGATTTTTCGGCGTTGAACGCCACCATCGCATCAAGTTCGCGGCGGCGCACTACGTAGCCATGACGTGGGTACAGCGGATGCGTCGGCCACTGCAACTCAAGCTCTTTGCCGTGTGCGGTTGCTCGTAAACCTTCGTAGCGGTGAAATTGTTTGAGTGGCTCGCCCAGCCCCATGTCGTCAAGTTGTTTAACTGCCCGCGGTGTCAACCCGTCACCACAAGTTTTTTCACGGGGGAAATGTTTGCGTTCCACGATGGTGACACTGTGGCCAAGTTCGGCGGTCCAGTAACCCATAGCCGCGCCGGCCGGGCCGCCACCAATTACCAACACGTCGGTGTCGCGCACGGGCATGCTGCCGATGTCGGTGAGTTCCATTAACTCACAGCGTAAAGAGCACCGCGCAGGGGACTACTACGCAACGGTGTGGCAGGTGGCTATTTCGTGCTGGGGCGGGCTTCGGTTCCCACGGCACGGGGTGGCACCTCGAGCATTGCAAAACTTTCAGCAAGCGTGTCGTAGTCAACCGCACCGGCCTGCAGAGCGGCAAAAATTTCTGACTCAGGAGAACACCAGGTGGCGTACTCGCTGGCCCATTGCTCACTCTTGGGGTCTGCACCACCGATGGCGTATCGCTCGTGACAGACAACCCCGAGAACTTCGTAATCTGTCAGCCCGCCACCCCACTTCTCGCCCTGGGCTGGCATCGCATTGCCGTTGTAAGAAAGTGGGGCGTGCCCGCCGCCCTCGCGATCGGCGTCGCCGTAGACCGCAAGACCAGCCGCCACGAACGGCTGCGAGCCGGTGTACACGAAATTGAGCATGTCTTCGATGTTCGGGAACGTTTTCAACACTTCGCCTTCATGCAGCACGCGACCAGCACCGCCTTGGCCGTTGGCTCCATGACAACTTGCGCATGCGCCGTACACCTCGGCGCCGGTTGCCATCGGGCCTGACTCTTCGCGCACAACGGGGCTCACTGCGAGCAGATACAAAAATGCCCAGACTGGTAACAGGCTCAGAGTCGCCATTGCCCAAAATGGAATTTTCTTGCGCGATTTTGCCGCAACAACATAGGCCGGGTCGGGTTTGGGTGGCGGTGGCGGTGCGACCTCGGCAGCAAGTGCCGGAGCCGCCGACGATGTAACCGTCTTGGCGACTTCTTTGGATGCCGACGGCTCGGCGGTTGGCGCAGCACCCGAAAGTGCGGCCCGGCGATCTTTGGAACGCTTGAGGAGAAAGTCAGGTACCTCGGTCATCCGGTGACCCCGGGGAACTGTGATGCGCCAAACATGTTCGTCGCCAGACTAATCCGCGCCAGGTCGTACATCGCTGGTTAATTGGGGCATGTTGTTGGGCCCGTTGGTAAAGGCAATCGTTTTTGCACGAGCGCACGACGTGGTGCATCCGTCACAGCAAAAACCTTGAGGCGAGATGAGCCCGCGCGAAGCCCGAAGACTAGGCTTCCAAGTGGTTCTGACGCTTCCGTAATCAATCACGAAAGGCACGAAAGACGCATGATCGCGATCGACATCCTTCGTTGGCCGGGCGTGAATCAGGCCTTCCTGTTTTCGTTTTTCGTGACCTTACTTATGTCGTATCTCGTGATCGTGGTTGGCAAGCGTCGCCCCGTTGACCGCCAAGCCACGTGGGGCGAAGCGATGTTCGGAAGCGCCTATGTGTTTTTCGTCATCTTTCTCGCCTTTGGGGTGGTGCCACACCAGTGGATTGACCATGCCGACAAAGAGCTCGGCTGGCGCAAGGACAAAGTCATTTTTGGGCCCTTCAACATCATGAAGCCGCAAGAGTTTGGTGGTCAGTTTCCGTTCACCATCAGCTATGAAGCACTTCGCGACATCGTGGTGCTCGGGATTCACGGTGTCTATATCGGTCTCTTCATTTATCTGTTCGCCTGGTGGCAAAAGCGTGGCGAAGTCAAGCAGGTCGAGTTGCCAAGCAGCACGTACGGCCGACCACTAGTGAAGAAGGCGTAACGAGATGACTCGCACCGACGCCAACCCGCCAATGATGCCGTACACGGATGAATACACGTTGGTCGAAGTTGACGCTGATTACTTGAATAAGGCAGTAAAGCCCAAGCAGTTCATTCACATCGATCAAAGCGAATGCATCATGTGCGAGGGCTGTGTCGACATCTGCCCATGGAAGTGCATCCATATGGTGAACCCATCGGCCATCGTCGAGTCGCAGGGCACCGAGATGCCAGGCGCCGACCCTTCAGACCACGTGGTGTTTGTGATCGACGACGACATCTGCACCCGTTGCGCGTTGTGTGTCGACCGCTGTCCGACGGGGGTCATCGTGCTCGGCAAAGTCGGGGTGGCCCCGGCCACCGGCGACCCGCATATGCGCACGAACAACCACGGTTATTCCTACGGCATGAGATTGTAAGGAGAAGGCATGTCGAGCATCGTCGAAGAAACCCCACGGCTCAAACTGAAAGAGCGTCTCGCCAAAGTTGGCGAACAAGTACAAGGCGGCCAAGTGTGGAGCTCAATCTTCCGCCCTGGTTCAATTTTCCGTAAGGGTTACACCGATTCACCACGTAACCGTTCATACGTCGTGATGAATTCGGTGCTGTATCACCTGCACCCAGTAAAAGTAAAGCGTCACGCCGTAAAGGTCAGTTACACGCTCTGTCTTGGTGGCTTGTCGTTCTTCTTGTTCATTTTGCTCACCATCACGGGCATCTTTTTGATGTTCTTTTATCGTCCGACTGCGGCAAATGCGTGGGATGACATTCAGTCGTTGCATACATCGGTGACCTTCGGTTTGATGGTGCGCAATATGCATCGTTGGGGTGCTCACCTCATGGTGCTCGCCGTGTTCTTGCATATGGCCCGCGTGTTTTATCACGGTGCGTACAAAGCACCACGTGAGTTCAACTGGGTTGTTGGCGTCATCTTGCTGACGCTCACCTTGCTGCTGTCATTTACCGGATACCTGTTGCCGTGGGACCAGTTGGCCCTCTGGGCAGTAACCGTAGGCACCAACATGATGGGCTACTCGCCGATCATTGGTTCACAAGTTCGATTCGTACTCCTCGGCGGCACCGAGATTGGCGCTGAGACCTTGTTGCGTTGGTATGTGTTGCACGTGTTGTTATTCCCATTTATCACGGTTATTTTCTTGGCAATTCACTTCTGGAGAGTTCGCAAAGACGGCGGAATCTCAGGACCTCTGTGAGCCCTAGAAAGGAACGACGATGACAGAAATTCCAGAACACCTACTAAAGCGGGCCAAGGCTGCGCGCGAAAAAACCGAAGATACTGGCGCACCGGCAGCAAGTGAAGGTGCCTCACGAATTCCTGAAGAACTTCTGCAGCGCAGCAAAGCCGCACGCGCGGGCGGTGTTGCTGTCAAAGATGCGCCGGCAGCACTAGTGGTTGCCGCCCCGGTTGCCGCGGGTGTGCCCGTTGGTGCGGGCCCCGGTGGCCACACGCAGCGCTTGCTCACCGTGGTGAAGTCGGGCTCGATTCAAGATGTCAAGGCTGTGCCGGTCGACAAAGTGCATGTCTGGCCGCACCTGCTCTCCATTGAATTCGTTGCTTCGTTGGCCTGCTTGGCATTCACGTTTATGTTCTCATGGTTCGTGAATGCGCCACTTCTGCAGGCGGCCAACTTCAACGCGACCCCGAACCCATCGAAGGCACCGTGGTATTTCATGGGCTTGCAAGAACTCCTCACCATGTTTCACCCAATGATTGCTGGTGTGACTATTCCGGGCATGGGAATCATCTTGATGATCTTTGCGCCGTACATGGATCGCAATAAATCAAACAAGCCCGAGGATCGCAAGTTCATCACCAGTCTGTGGACGGTGCACTTGATGTTCTGGGCAGTGCTCACCATCATTAGCTCGTTCTTCCGCGGTCCGGGCTACAACTTCACCTTTCCGTGGCGTGACGGAATCTTCTTCGAGCTGTAGATCATGAACATCACACTTGTCATCTCCCTCGCCGTTCTTGTCGTGCTCGCTGGCGTCGTCGTGCTCACGGCAGCGCGTCGTCGTGAAACCACTGGTGTGTTGTCGCGCGAGACACGTTCGCGAGACCAAAAGGCCGACCGCACTGCGAACAGCAGAGAATTCGAACGCGAGTCGGTAGCCAGTCGGAGCACTGCACTTGCCGTGCCGCAGAGTGTTGCCGTTGCACCATGGACGCCACCAGATCCTGAAGCGATCGGTGTATCGCGTCGCCAGTTCTTTAACCGGGCCACGGTCACACTCATGAGTGCAGGTCTCGGTGGGTTCGGCGCTGCCGTGCTCGGGTTTCTCTGGAAGGGTGCCGAGGGTGGCTTCGGCTCGAAGATCAACGCCGGAAAAGTAGATGACATCATCGCTGGCATTCGATCCAACAACGGCTTTTTGTATCTTCCTGAAGCCCGCGCTTGGGTGACGGAATATCCGAAGGAATCGCTGGCAAAAGCCGAGGCCATCTATGCCAGTCAGGCGCCGGTGTTCGCTGGCATGTCCTCGGGCATCGTGGCGTTGTACCAAAAGTGCCCACACTTGGGTTGTCGTGTGCCAACCTGCGCAACATCTCAGTGGTTTGAATGCCCATGTCACGGTTCGCAGTTCAACCGTGTAGGTGAAAAAAAGGGTGGTCCCGCGCCACGTGGTATGGATCGTTTCGCTGTGTCAATCAACAATGGCAGCGTGGTCATCGATACTGGAGCCGTATTCGGTGGTCCATCAATTGGAACCAACACCACTGGTCAAGAAGCCGAAGGTCCACATTGCGTTGGTGCGGGTGGTCACTAAACAATGACGCCAGTGTTTGCTGATGTCGCCACCACGATTGCGTGGCTGGCGTTGGTCTTGGCGCTTGGTGGGTGGGCAATTTATGCGTTCTTCAACATTCGCTCGAGTCGTGCCGAGATTGGTTCGGAGATTGAACTTGCTGCCAACCGCAAGCCGTATTACGACGACGAAGCGTTGGAAGGCAAGAAACTCGAGCGCACCCAACTGCTCGGCTTGGCGTTTCTTGCAGTAGTCACCATCACTTTGCCCTTGTACTGGATTCTCGAGCCGGGTCGTCAAGCGGGTGCCGAGAAAGATTTCGTACACAAGTTCGAGTCCTGGGGTTCGGGTTTGTTTGCAGCCACTGCTGAGGGCGGCTTCAACTGCGCAGGCTGTCACGGCGGAATGAATGGCGGTGGCGGTGTCGCATCGTATGCAGTGACCGACCCGAAGACCGGTGAAGTCAAAGCGGTCAACTGGAAAGCGCCAGCAATCAACAACGTGTACCTGCGCTACAGCGAAGAAGAGTTCCGATTCATCCTCAACTACGGTCGTCCCTTCTCGCCAATGTCGGCATGGGGCCTCGTCGGTGGTGGTCCGATGAATGAGCAGCAGATTCAAACCGTGCTCGACTATGTGAAGAGCATTCAGATTCCCCGCGAGAATTGCGCATCACCTGACGATGATCCCAAAACCTGTGAGGGTGGCACATTGCCCAAAAAAGTTCAGGACGAAATTCAGGCAGAAGCTGAGCGGTTGGTGAAGACCGGCACCTATGCCTCGCTTGGTGAGGCGTTGTTCAACATCGACCTGGTCGGCGCAGGAAGTTACTCGTGTGCGCGCTGCCACACCAAAGGTTGGTCGTACGGTGAGCCGCAGATCACCGGTGGTGGTGCCTTTGGCCCGAACTTGACTGGTGGTTCATCGGTGCGCCAATTCCCCAATCAAGAAGACATGATCGCCTTTATCGCTGCTGGTAGCGAATATGGCAAGCGCTACGGCGAGCAAGGCCAAGGCGGAGGACGTATGCCCGGCTTTGGTTCGGTCTACACGCAGGAACAGTTGCAGGCCGTTGTTGAATATGTGCGAGGCCTGTAAGTGAACTCCTTGGCGATGCTGGCGGTGAGCTGGGAACCCGAGCTACGTGGTTACGTGGTGGTCATCATTGCGGCAGTGGTGCTCATTGGTGGTTCGTATCTCGTAGTGGGCACCAACCTCGGCGCGCGACTTGGGTTTCTCGTTGTGCTCGCCGGTCTGTTCGGTTGGATGGCGGCGATGGGTGTGGTTTGGTGGACTTACGGCATCGGTCTCACGGGCCGGTCGCCGGTCTGGGTGCCGGCTGAGCCTGCCACGATTATTCGCAGCGGTGAATTGTTGCAGCAGGTCGAAATTCTTGAGCAACCGTTGAAGTTAACGGGTACACCACAACAGAACTCTGAGGCCGTAGTTGCGGCTTTGGCGTCAGAAGGTTGGCAGCGACTCGATGACTCAGACCCACAACGCGGGCAGGCCGTTGCATCGTCAGACGAAATTTTGATCAATGGCGCCGGCGAATTTGGCGCCGGCGAATTTGTTTCGGTCAGCGTGTTCGATCGTGGAGGTGAGCGGTGGCCCAAAATAAATGAGACGCTTGACTTCTTTGCTTTTTTCCACGAACCGCGTTATGCGTTGGTCGAGGTGGCGCCAATCGTGCCGCAGCGTGTTGAGCCTGGTCGTGCACCGGCGCGACCCAAGATTGATGAAACACAAGAGCGTCGATATGTGTACATGGTTCGTGACCTCGGCAATCGTCGTCAACCAGCAATGATGATCACGCTTGGATCGCTGTTGGTGTTCGTGATCCTGTGTTGGCTATTGCATCGTCGCGACCTCATCTTGCGCCAGAACCTTGCCCGAGCGCGCGAGCTCGAAAAGGTCTAAGCCCCTAGGGCGCGGTAGCAATGGGCCAATACCTACCGATAGTGGTGCTCACCGCACTCGCTGTTGTGTTTGCCGCCCTCAGCCTCGTGGCCTCGAAGGTTTTGGCACCGAATCGACCAAACTCGGCCAAAGACGCGCCGTACGAGTGCGGCATTGTGCCAAGCCGTGAGTCGCCCGAACGTTTTCCGGTGTCGTTTTATCTGGTGGCGATGTTGTTCATCATGTTCGACATAGAAATCATTTTCGCCTATCCCTACGCGGTAGCCCATGAAACGCTCGGAGCCTTCGGGTTCTGGGAGATGGTTGCGTTCAGCGCCGTGTTTTTCGTGGCCTTCGTCTACGTTGTGGCGCGCGGGGCCCTTGAGTGGGGCCCGATGAAAAAGAACGTGTCGGTATCTGACGTGGCTGCGATGCCAGTCTCTGGCGCGGGCATCAAAGTGGTCGGTCTGGATGGACGTCTTGCACCAGTAACGAAAGAAGCTGTGTTGAAGGAAGACGTCACCGTATGAGTGCCGTTCGCGATGTGCTTGACAACGGCCTGGGCGGGGTGCAACACAACTTTTTGACTGGCCGCGTCGAAGACCTCGTGAAGTGGTCGCGCTCGCGCTCGAGTTGGGGTGCCACCTTCGGTTTGGCTTGTTGTGCCATCGAAATGATGGGAACGGGCGCGCCGCACTACGACATCGCTCGTTTTGGCATGGAAGTGTTTCGTGCATCACCCCGACAGGCCGACATCATGATCGTGGCGGGGCGGGTGAGCCAGAAGATGGCCCCTGTGTTGCGTCAGGTGTACGACCAAATGATGGAACCCAAATGGGTGATTTCCATGGGGGTGTGCGCGTCGAGTGGTGGAATGTTCAACAATTACGCCATCGTGCAGGGTGTTGATCAGGTGGTGCCTGTTGATGTGTATGCACCGGGTTGCCCACCCACACCAGAGACGTTGATTCACGCCATCGAAACGCTGCACCAACTCATCGAAGATGGTGAAATCATGCGCCGCCGTGCCGCGAGTGGTGCTGGTGCCAATGTGCACATTCAAGAGATTCCTGCTGGCATGATCACGCCGGTGACCTTGGAACGGCGCTGACGATGACACCATCCCGTGGGCAGTCGGTGATGTTTGTGGCTGCCTCTGACTACCTCGCCACCATCACACAGCTGTATTCAGGTGGGTTCACCATGTGTATCGACCTCACGGCAGTCGACTATCTCATGCACGAAGGTCGCACCCTGCCAGCCGACGTGGTGGCGCAGCGATTTGAAGTCGTGGTGAATCTGTTGTCAATCACCTCGCGCCAGCGAATGCGAGTTCGGGTGCAGGTTGCCGACGGCGAGAGCCTCCCAACCTTGTTTGATATTCATCCGAGCACCGAGGCCATGGAGCGTGAAGTGTTCGACATGTTCGGGATCGCGTTTGACGGCCACCCCGACCTCACGCGCATTTTGATGCCCGAAGACTGGGACGGTCATCCGTTGCGCAAGGACTATTCACCTGGCCGCATTCCAGTGCAATTCAAAGGTGCCGCTTCATGACCACGGTGGATGATCGCCCAACTGCTGAGCAAGTACGAACTCAGCAAGACATAGGTTCACTCAATTCGCCGATTACATCGGCTGGTGCGGCAACCAGTGAGGGTGGGCAAGAACTCCAGCCGCGCTCGACGATGTCACAAAAAGCGATTATGCGTGAATCAGGCTCGGTACTTCGCATGAGCGAGTCGGCTGCAGCAGCACTGGCCGATGTAGCAGCCGACTCGCAAGAAGACCAGACGATGATTATCAATATGGGGCCACAACACCCCAGCACGCACGGTGTGTTGCGATTGATGTTGGAGTTGCAGGGCGAAACCGTCTTGCGTTGCAAGCCAATCATTGGATACCTGCACACCGGTATGGAAAAAACGGGCGAGACGCTCAGCTTCATGCAGGGTGGTACCAACGTCACGCGAATGGACTACCTGTCGCCGCTCAACAATGAATTGGTGTTCTCGCTGGCCACCGAAAAACTGCTCGGCATTGACGGTGACGTTCCAGAACGAGCGCAATGGATGCGCATGCTGCTGTCTGAACTCAATCGCATGAGCAGCCACCTGTTGTTCATGGCGACGAATGGCATGGATCTCGGCGCTGTCTCGATGATGCTTTACGGCTGGCGCGAACGCGAGCAGGTGTTGCGATTTTTCCAAAAAGTCACTGGTCTGCGGATGAACCACAACTTCATCCGCCCGGGCGGTGTTGCAGCCGACCTGCCCGCTGGTTGGCGCGATGATGTGCTGGCGCTGCTCGACATGTTGCCCGATCGACTAGCGGAATACGAAGTGCTGATGACTGGTCAACCAATCTGGCGCGAGCGTCTCCAGGGTGTCGGCGTGATCACCCAGAGCGAGGCGATTGCCCTGGCGGCTACTGGCCCAATTCTGCGCTCCACCGGCTTGGCCTTCGACTTGCGCAAAGACCTTCCGTATCTCAACTACAACGAAGTCGAATTCGATGTGGTGGTCGGTGTGCACGGGGATGCCTATGACCGTTATGCAATTCGTTTGCAAGAAATTCGCGAGTCGATGCGCATTGTGCGTCAGGTGCTCGACAAAATGCCCAGCGGCAACTATCGCATTCAGAACAAAAAAGTCACCCCGCCACCGCGCGGGCGAATTGATGAATCTATGGAAGCCCTCATTCATCACTTCAAGATTTTCACCGAGGGCTTCAAGGTGCCCGAGGGCGAGGTGTACGTGGCCATCGAGTCACCACGCGGAGAAGTGGGCTGCTACATCGTGAGCGACGGCTCGGCCGTGCCGTATCGCATGCACGTGCGAGCGCCGAGCTTCGTCAATGTGCAATGCCTGCCACACATGATGCGCGGCGGTTTGGTTGCCGATGCCGTCGCCGTGATTTCGTCGATTGACCCGGTGCTCGGTGAGGTCGACCGATGAGCCGTCTTTCCAGCGAACGAGTAACCATCGCCCAAGAAATAGTCGGCCGATTTCCGCGCAAGAAGTCGGCACTGATTCCGTTGTTGCATTTGGCGCAAGAGCAAGACGGTTACGTTGCCCAAGACGCCATGGTGCATATTGCCGAGATGCTCGACTTGGCGCCCGCCGAGGTGTACGGCACCGCAAGTTTCTATGAGATGTTCAAGTTCCATCCGATCGGCAAGTACTGCATCAACATCTGTACCAACATCTCGTGCCAATTGGTCGGTGCGTGGAATCTGCTGCACCATGCCGAGCAACGGCTCGGTATCAAAGCTGGTGGCACCACTGCCGATGGTCTGTTCACGATTGAAGATGTGGAGTGCATCGCTGCTTGCACCGAGGCGCCAGCCCTGCAAGTGAACTACCGCTATCGCTACAAGGTGACACCCGAATCGTTCGACGGCTTAGTTGCCGAACTGGAAGCTGGCAAGTTGACCGGCGAGTTTCCGCCGCACGGCACGCTGGCAACAGTGCGGCAGGAGACCACCGAAACGTGGAGCAACCGCGGCACTGAAGCACAAGCAAAGGTCGATGCACGATGAGCGTTCCAACCGGACCAAGAATCATCACGTCGCGTTTTGACGTGGCCGACGGACACACTTACTCGGGGTACGTGCGCACGGGCGGTTATCAATCGCTGCGTAAAGCAGTGGGCACGATGACACCGCAACAGGTGCACGACGAAGTGAAAGCCGCCGAAATTCAGGGTCGTGGTGGTGCTGGTTTTCCGGCGGGCACCAAGTGGGGCTTTCTGCCTGCCGATGTGCATCCTCGCTATCTCGTCATCAACGGTGACGAAAGTGAGCCAGGCACCTACAAAGATCGCATGCTCATGGAGCTTGACCCACACCAACTGATCGAAGGAATCTTGCTGGCTTGCTACGCGTTGAATGCAGCACAGGCATTTTTGTATGTGCGTGGCGAGATGGCTCTGGCCCAAGAACGGCTCGCCCAGGCACTCAATGATGCCTACGCCAACAACATGGTGGGTAAGAACATCTGTGGGAGCCAGTTTTCCGTCGACATCACGCTCACCTGGGGTGCTGGTGCCTACATCGTGGGTGAAGAAACTGCGTTGATTGAAAGTCTCGAAGGTGAGCGCGGCATGCCGCGGTTGAAGCCACCGTTTTTTCCAGCCGTCAAAGGCTTGTACATGCAGCCCACGATCGTAAACAACGTCGAGACCTTGGCCAACTTGCCGTACATCGTTGGTCAGGGCGGCGGCGACTTCAAGTCGCTTGGTGCACCAACTTCGACCGGCATGCGCATGTTTGCCATCAGTGGTCACGTGAACAAGCCCGGCGTGTTTGAAGTGCCCAACGGTGTGACCACATTTCGGATGTTGTTTGAGGCGTCTGAGTATTGCGGCGGCGTGCGCAACGGCGGCAGTGTCAAAGCCTTTATTCCTGGTGGCGCATCGGCGATGTGGTTTTTCCCTGAACATCTCGACATGGCACTCGACAAACCAACCGTCGACAAGGCCGGGTCGATGCTCGGTTCAGGGGCCATCGTGGTGATGGACCAATCCACCGACATGGTGGCTGCGTGTTGGCGAATCGTGCGATTCTTTGCGCGTGAGTCATGCGGCAAATGCACACCATGTCGCGAAGGCACCACATGGTTGGAGCGCGTGTTGAAGCGCATGCTCGATGGACACGGTCGCGCCGAGGATATCGACATGTTGTTTGAGATCAGCGAGAGCATCAGCCCCGGCATCGCTTGGCCTCCCCGACAGACCACCATTTGTCCGCTCGGGCCATCGGCAGTGTCGCCAATTGCATCAGCCGTGCGACGTTTCCGCCCAGAGTTTGAGCACTACATCGAACACGGCCGCCCGATTGACGGTGTTGAGTCACCGTTTGCCACACACCTAGCCACACACGTCTGATTCGAACGCCATGACCGACACCGCAGCACCAAAGACCACGGTCAGCATCACCGTTGACGGTCGCGCAGTCGAGGCCAAGCCTGGCGAATTACTCATCAACGCCTGCGAGCAGTCGGGTTCGTTCGTTCCACACTTCTGCTATCACCCCCGCATGTCGGCAGTCGGCATGTGTCGCCAGTGCATCGTTGAAGTAGAAGGCCCGCGCGGCAAGGCGCTCGTGGTGTCATGCATGACTCCCGTGGCCGAAGGCCAAGTGGTGTCCACTACTTCTGAACCCGCCAAGCGCGCGCAAGAAGGTGTGCTCGAGTTGTTGCTTGCCAATCATCCGCTGGATTGTCCGGTGTGCGACAAAGGCGGGGAGTGCCCGTTGCAAGACCAAGCGTTTTCGCACGGCCCCGGCGAGAGCCGTTACGTCGAAGAAAAGCGCCATTACGAAAAGCCGATTCCCATCAGCGACTTGGTGTTCTTGGATCGTGAGCGTTGCATTTTGTGTGATCGTTGCACTCGCTTTGCTAGCGAAGTGGCTGGCGACCCACTGATCTCGTTCACGAGTCGTGGCAACAACACGCAAGTCATGACGTTTCCCGATGAACCGTTCAGCTCGTATTTTTCTGGCAACACCGTGCAGATCTGTCCGGTCGGCGCCCTCACCGCCTCGCCATACCGCTTCAAGGCACGCCCCTGGGACTTGGAACAAGTGGAAAGCACCTGCACCACCTGCAGTGTTGGTTGCCGCACCGTGGTGCAGAGCAGTCGAGACGAACTCGTGCGCTATCAGGGCGTTGATATCGAATCGGTGAACTGGGGTTGGCTGTGTGACCGCGGTCGATTCAACTTTGAGGCGGTGAATTCAAAGAACCGTGTGCACGCCCCGTTGGTGCGCAAAGACGGAGAGCTTGTTGATGCCACATGGTCGTCGGCACTTGACGCGGCTGGTCGCATCCTGCGCACGGTGATCAATGACAAGGGTCCCGATGCTGTGGCCATCGTTGGTGGCGCACGGGGTTCGAACGAAGACGCATTCGCTTGGGCCAAGTTGGCCGATGCACTCGGCATCACTGCCCGTGACTCGCAGCTTGGCGATGGCATGCCGGCCGAAGTGTTTGCGCTGCCGCAGGCGACTATTGCTGAAGTGTGCACTGCACGCACCGTGGTGTTGTTGGCACCCGATCTAAAAGAAGAACTTCCTGTTTTGTATTTACGATTGCGCGATGCTGCAGAAAAACGCCAGACCCGAATCATCGAAGTATCGCCTCGCGCCACCGGATTGGCCGACTACGCGTGGAAGTCAGTGCGCCACGACCCAGGTGACCAGCCGAGAGTGGTGAGTGCGTTGCTTGCTTCGCCAGATGTCGCTGCACAACTGGCGCTGGGCAATGTGGCTGTTGTGGTGGGTCGCGGCAACCTCGCCGAGTCACCCGAGTTTTCGCTGCTTGCTGTGGGCGCAGTGCTCAGTGCGCAACCCGAGGCACGGGTGTTGCCAGTAGTGCGTCGCGGCAACGTGCGTGGCGCAGTAACCGCCGGCTTGACTCCGCAACGGGCGGACGGTGACACTAATGCGATACTCGCAGCAGCTGCCGCAGGCAAAGTGGAGTGCGTTGTGCTGCTTGGTGCCGACCCATTCACAGACGTGCCAGATGCCGACTTGGTGCGACGTGCCTTTGCTGGTGTAAAACATGTGATTGCTGTCGACACGTTTGTGACCGAGTCATCACGCCACGCCGAGGTGTTGTTGTCGGCCGCGGCGTATGGCGAAAAAATGGGAACCACCACCAACTGCGAGGGTCGCGTCAGTGATGTGGCCCAAAAAATCACGACTGCTGGCACGGCACGACCCGACTGGATGATTGCTGCAGAACTCGCGATGGAACTTGGCGTTGACCTTGGTTATTCGTCGTACGGTGAAGTGCATGCCGCAATGACAGCGGGCATCGCAGCATTTGCGCCTGTCGCCGAGGCTCGTGCGGTGCGGCGCGAAGGTGTGGTCATTGCGCACCCAGCAGCGGTGCGCATCACTGCGGCTGCAACCTCGGCTGCGCCACGCCTAACTCACCAGTTTCGATTGCTGGTTTCACGCGTGTTGTACGACCAGGCAGTATCAACGAGCCAGAGCCCGTCGCTCGCCCCGTTGGCGCGTGACGCCGGAATCCACCTGCATTCAAGTGACGCACTTCGACTTGGTGTGCGTGAGGGCAGCGACCTACGCGTTGCCGCCAATGGCTCGGCAGTCGTATTGCCACTGGTGATTGACGATGCAGTGTCACGCGGTGTGGCTTTCGTTCCGTTCAATCAGCACGGCAATGACATTCGGGTGTTGATTCGCCACGATGCGCCGGTGACCGACCTGGTTATCGAGGTCATCTGATGTTGGCCCTCGACCCGCTGCTCGAGGGTGGTTTGTTGTGGACACCTTTGTTGATCGTGTTGCTCAAGGTTGTGGTGGTGTTCGTTATCGGTTTGGTGGCAACCATGTTGATGGTGTGGTTCGAGCGCAAGGTCATTGCCGGAATGCAAAATCGAATCGGGCCGAATAAGGCTGGTCCGTTTGGTTTGTTGCAAACGCTCGCCGACGGCATCAAGCTCTTTTTCAAAGAAGATTTGATTCCGCGTCGTTCCGATCGCTTCGTGTTTGCCCTCGCCCCGTTTTTGGCGCTGGTCCCGGCGTTCCTCGCCTTTTCAATCATTCCGTTAGGCGGAGACTTCCGCGATGGCAACGATGGCATCGTCACGTGGTTTGGCGTTGAAACACGGGTGCAACTCGCCGACCCGCACATCGGAGTGTTGTTCGCCCTCGCAATCTCTTCAATCGCGGTGTACGGCATCATGCTGGCTGGCTGGTCGAGTGGTTCGAAGTATCCGCTGCTGGGTTCGGTGCGCGCCTCGGCTCAGATGGTGAGCTACGAAGCAGCGCTCGGGTTGTCGCTGGCATCGGTGATTTTGGTGTCAGGAACACTTTCCACGAGTGGCATCGTGGGCACACAGACGACGCTCACCAACTGGAATGTCGCGGCCACCGGCATTGTGCCGTTCATTATCTTTCTTATCGCTGCCACCGCCGAACTCAATCGTCCACCATTTGATCTGGTGGAAGCCGAGCAGGAACTCGTCGGTGGCTTCAACACCGAGTATTCGTCAATTCGATTCGCGCTATTTTTTCTTGCCGAGTTCATGAACACCGTCACGATGTCGGCGTTGGTCGTGACCTTATTCTTCGGTGGGCCACAGCCCCCGTCATACGGTGGAGTCACGCTGGATATTCCATTGATTCCCAACGGTCTTGAAGGCACGATTTGGCTTCTTGCCAAGGTGGTTGTGTTTCTCTACATCTATGTCTGGTTCCGGGCTTCGCTACCACGCTTGCGTTACGACCAGCTCATGGATTTCGGTTGGAAAGTGCTGATTCCAGCCTCGCTTGGATGGTTCATTTTGTTGGCAGCCCAGCGCTTGGCACGCAATGAGGACTGGAATATTTTTGCAACCACCGCAATTGCCGTGGCGGTATTGGGTGTGTGTTATGTGCTCATGCAGGCGGCATTCGCTGTGAGCAACAAGACTCGTGAGCGAGAAGGAGCACAGTTCTAGATGGGTTATCTCGGAGGCTTTCTTGTGACGCTGCGCCAGCACGGTCGCAAGAACCGCGTGACCACGCAGTATTCGGGCGGACGGTTGTTCAAACGCGACAAGCGCAATGCCGCAACCATGGACGAAAAAATTGACAAACCCGAGCGTTTGCACGGGCGCCACGTGCTCAATCGCTATGAGGATGGCATGGAGAAGTGCATCGGTTGCGAGTTATGTGCAGCGGTGTGCCCAGCCAAATGCATCCATGTGCGTGGCGCCGACAATGACCCCGATAACCCGACATCCCCTGGTGAGCGCTTCGGCTGGATTTATGAGATCAACTATCTGCGCTGCATTCACTGCGACCTCTGTGTTGAAGCGTGCCCAACCGAGGCAATTACCGAGACCAAGCTGTTCGAATTTTCATTCACCAATCGCAAGGATGCCATCTACACCAAGAACGAATTATTGGTAGGGGACGACGGCAAGCCGCGGCATTTGCCATGGGAGGACTGGCGCCCAGGTGAAGACGAGCACACTTCGGCGTGGATGCGGGCCACCGCATCTGCGGGTGACGCCGAATTTGTCGGCGTGGTGTCGTGGGCAGGCGAGCTCGGTTACGGAGTGCGAGCGGCCGAGGCAGCCCAGAGCGAGGCCGACGAATCGTCAACGCAAGGTGATGGTGCACGGCACTAATGGAGCTGATTGTTTTTGTTCTTGCCAGTGCGATGATGCTGATTGGCGCCTTCGGGGTCATCACGCGCCGTAACCCTGTGCATGCGGCACTGTCACTCGTGCTCACGTTGTTTGGTGTGGCGGTGCATTTTGTGGCGCTTGAGGCATATTTTTTGGCAGCGGTGCAGATCATCGTGTACGCCGGAGCAATCGTGGTGCTGTTTTTGTTCGTCATCATGTTGCTGGGTGTTGACAAAGCAGAAGATTTACACACCGAGCCACTCGTGGCACAGCGCTGGCTGGCGGGAGTAGCCGGCCTCGGATTATTGGGTCTGCTGGTCATCGCCGTATCACGCGGGGTGGAAATGCTCACCACACGCGCAGAAGGTCTTGCAACGTCGACGGAAGGTGCTTCTGGTGATGCCAACATCCAACAACTGGCCCGCTCGGTCTTTGGTGACTATGTGGTGGCGTTTGAACTGACATCGATTTTGTTGGTGGTTGCCGTTGTCGGCACCGTGATGCTGGCGCGTCGGCGCGTGCCGGGGGAGTCGTGATGCCCGAGCCAACGACGCTGTCCTACCTAGTCGTCGCCGCCTTGTTGTTCGTCATGGGCACGGTGGGTGTGATGGTGCGGCGTAATCCGCTGATCATGTTCATGTGCATTGAATTGATGTTGAATGCAGTCAACTTGTCGTTCGTTGCGCTGGCTCGCGAACTTACGGATATCAATGGCCAGTCAATTGTGTTCTTTGTTTTGGTCGTTGCGGCGGCTGAAGTGGTTGTTGGGTTGGGCATCATCGTTGCAATCATGCGCAATCGATCCAGCCTGAGTGCCGATGACATGGCGGAGTTGGCGGGCTAAGCACATGACGAATCTGGTGTGGTTGGTACCGTTCTTGCCGCTTGTCGGCGGACTGATGTTGATCGTTGTCGGTTCACGTATCGGTGAGCCGCGTGCGGGCTGGCTTGCCACCCTGATGACTGCTGCATCATTTGCGGTGACTGTGGCGGTGTATTTCGACCTACTCGGAATGCCCGCCGAAGAGCGCTCGCATGTAGTGACGCTGTTTCAGTGGATTCCCGTCGGAGCCCTGCAGATCGACTTTGCTCTGCTGGCAGACCCGCTCAGCATCACGATGGCGTTATTCGTAACCGGCATCGGCTCATTGATTCATTTGTACGCAATTGGGTATATGCATGGCGACCCGAAGTTTGCCAAGTTCTTTTTGTATCTCAACTTGTTCGTGTTCTCCATGTTGATGTTGGTGCTCGGCGAAAACCTGCTCGTGACGTTCCTTGGCTGGGAGGGCGTGGGGGCGTGCTCATATTTCCTTATTTCGTTTTGGCACACCCGCAATAGTGCAGCCGTGGCCGGCAAAAAAGCTTTCGTCACCAACCGCATCGGTGACTGGGGCGTGATGACTGCGATGTTCGTGGCTTTCTCGGCAGTTGGCTCGGTGTCATACAAGGCCATCAACGAAGCGGCGCTCGAGGGCACCATTTCACAAACGGCAATCTCGGCGATTGCAGTGCTGCTCTTCGTCGGTGCGTGCGGCAAGAGTGCGCAATTGCCGTTGTATTTCTGGCTGCCAGATGCCATGGAGGGGCCAACACCCGTGTCGGCGCTTATCCACGCTGCAACGATGGTGACTGCAGGCGTGTTCTTGATGACGCGAGTTGGCCCTGTGCTCACATCGTCGTATGGCTGGGTACCCGACACGATTGCCATCGTCGGTGCAGGGACTGCACTCTTTGCTGCATCAATTGCGGTGGCCCAACACGACGTCAAGCGAGTGTTGGCGTATTCAACCGTCTCGCAACTCGGGTTCATGTTTCTGGCGATTGGCTCGGGGGCCTATGTCGCGGCAATTTTCCACATGATTACTCACGCGTTCTTCAAAGCGCTGCTGTTTTTGGGTTCGGGTTCGGTCATTCACGGCATGCACCACGAACAAGACATGCGCAAGATGGGTGCTTTGCGTGTAGCCATGCCGATCACCGCGTTTACGTTCATCATCGGTTGGCTGGCGATTGCCGGTGTGCCGCCATTCGCCGGCTTTTGGTCGAAGGATGAAATCTTGCTGTATGTATATGCCGACAACCGATTGCTCTACGTCGTAGGCATGGTCACTGCGCTACTCACGGCGTATTACATGACGCGCCAAGTCATCATGGTGTTTTTCGGCCAAGCGCGCTGGCACGATGCAGCCAGCGAACACGAAGCGCACGGCGATTTTCGTCCGCATGAAAGCCCCAAGGTCATGCTTGTGCCGCTGGTGGTGTTGGCGGCTTTATCGGTGGTGGGTGGGGCCATGCAATTGCCGTTCAGCAAGAAGTTGCATTTTTTGGAGCATTGGCTCGAGCCGGTGGTGCAGGAGGCTGAGCGCAGCATCAAGGGCACTTGGGCATACGACAACAAGTACGTGTTGTTACTGGCCGCCATCGTGGTGGCAATCGCCGGAATTCTGCTGTCGGTTGCGGTGTATGCCAAACGGCGCTTGCCGACTATCGAGCCGAAGATATTGGAGAACGCTTGGTTCTATGACGCCACCGTCGCCCGTTTAGTTGGCGGCCCTGGTGCTGGCGTGTTTCAGGCCGTCACCAACTTTGACGCCAAAGTTGTCGATGGTGCAGTTAACGGGGCAGGTGCCGTGGCGCGGGGCCTTGGCACGCAGGTGCGGCGTTCGCAGTCGGGTTTCGTGCGTGCTTATGCAGTGATCATCTCGCTGGGCACAGTGGTTGTGCTCGCATGGTTCGTATGGCGTGGGTGGCTGGCATGAGCGTGATTCTCGCAGCGGCAACCGGCTCGTCAATCGGCTCATCCACCTTGGCGTTTCCGATTCTCACTGGGCTGGTGCTGACGCCATTGATCGGCGCAATTGCGGTGTTGTTTTTTGGTCGGCTGCGACCTGAGTGGACAAAAATGGCTGCGCTCACATCGAGTGTTGCCACTGGCGCCCTCAGTTTGTGGGTGC
>SXGR01275371.1_pt1 | contig 26530 bp, 26 predicted proteins | sample 3174711 | NCBI WGS metagenome assembly SXGR01 (sample SAMN11356860, study PRJNA531348) | freshwater metagenome | isolation source: freshwater sample F1-60 | place: China: Fuxian Lake, Yuxi | collected 2017-12-25
CTTGCCGACACCGGGTTCACCGATGAGCACCGGGTTGTTTTTCTTTCGGCGCGTGAGGACTTCCATGACGCGCTCGATTTCCTTGGCGCGCCCAATGGTTGGATCGAGCTGGCCTTCGGCCGCCAGCGTGGTCAGATCGCGGCAGAAATGGTCCAGCGCGGGCGTCTTGGACTTTTTCTCTCCCGCCTTCGTCGGCGCCTGAGGCACCGCCGCGGACCCGCCCGCCTGGCCGGTCGCGCTGGAGCCGCCGCCCTGGGGCATTTCGGTGCCGAGCAGTCGAAGCGTCTCGGCGCGCGCCGTGTCGAGGTTCACGCTGGCGTCCGCGAGCACCTGGGCCGCGATCCCTTTCTCCTCGCGGAGAAGGCCGAGTAGCAGGTGTTCGGTCCCAACGTAACTGTGATTGAGCTCTCGCGCCTCACCCATGGCGAGTTCGAGAACCTTTTTCGCGCGTGAGGTATACGGAAGGTCGGGGCCGGTTGCCTGCGCGGCTTTCCCCTTCTTCACCATCTCTTCGATCTTCTGCTGGATCTCGTCGAGATCGACGTTCAGGTTCTGTAGCACCGCCGCAGCGACGCCCTCCCCTTCGCGGATCAGGCCGAGCAAGATGTGTTCTGTGCCGACGTACTCGTGATGCAAGCGCGCTGCTTCCTCCCGCGCCATCGCCAGAACTTTTCGCACACGCTCAGTGAAGTTGTAACCGTTCATCCAGTCCTCGAGTGTCTGGAGCCCCCTCACCTGATCCTACCGGTCGATACTGGCCTCGTTTGACAGCACTCCGCGCACGTACCTCGCTCGGGCCACGCAGGCCTCGCTCTCCGTGAGCGCTCGGCCCGCCTCATGCGAGAGGTGGGCCGACTGGCCGAACACTACGAGCTTGTTGAGCGTGTAGATGCTCAGCCCGCCGATCAGTTGCAGTCCAACGGCGAGCCGCACACCGCTCAGCAGGTTCATCGCTTCTACAGCATCAAGGCTGCGTGCATGCCGTAGCGTGCCATACGCGCGCCACAGCTTGTCTTCGATAATATAGCCGGCGTCGCGCGCCAAGACTTTGCGCGCCGCGTACTCCTGCTCGACCAGCCGCTTCACCACGCGCTGCAGGTGGTCGCCCAGTTCATCTTCCGACTGCCCGAGCGTCGTCTGATTGGACACCTGGAAGAAGCTCCCCACCACATCACTGCCCTCGCCGTACAGCCCGCGATGCGTCAGCCCCATCTGCTGGAGCCCCTGCAGGACCTTCGCGATCTCCTGCGTGAGCACGAGCCCCGGCAGGTGCACCATCACTGATGCGCGCAGCCCCGTGCCCGTATTGGTCGGGCACGACGTGAGAAATCCAAAGTCGCGATGGAAGGCGAACGGCACCTGCTCGCCAAGCTCTCGGTCCACACGGGTGGCCACCTGGAGCGCGCCGGCGATGTCGCATCCGGACCGAAAGACCTGAAGCCTGAGGTGGTCCTCCTCGTTCACCATCACGCTGGCAGACTCGGATACCACCACCGCAGATGCCGGCCTGATCTCCGCGACACCCTCGCCGCCAATGAGCTCCCGGCTCACCAAGTGGCGCTCCCGTAAGATCTGGCGGTCGACGACCGACAAATCATCCATTCGGAGGACCATGGCGCCGGCCAGTGCCGAAACGCGAGGCAGTGCTTCGCGTACCTGCGCGAGAATACGAAGCCGTTCACCGTCACGCTCACGAGACGAGAAATTGTACCCCGCAATGTTGCGTGCGAGCCGTATGCGTGATGACAGGACGATATCCGCGTAGTCGCCGCTGGCAGCGAGCCAGGGGACCCCGCCGTCGGGGATCAGCGAAAGATCGAGCGACGACATCGGTCTACTCGAGCGTCCGGATCTGGTCACGCAATGTTGCGGCGAGTTCAAATTCCTCACCGCGAATCGCGCCGTCCAGCCGTCCACGCAGTTCCGTCAGCGTGGCGTCGCGTTCGAGCGCCGGTTCGTCCGCACCGAGGTAGGAGCGACCCCCGTGGGTCGAACTGCCATGCACCCGACGGAGCAGATCCTTGAGGCTCTGCTCGAACGCACAGTAGCAGCGCGCGCAACCCAACTTCCCGCTTGCTCGGAAGTCGCGAAGCGACGTGCCGCAGTAGGAGCAGCGCGCGGCGTCCCCCGGGAGTTGCAGGGCCTGCTGCTGTGCCGCCTGCAGGAAATCGTCCAACGGGTGTTTGGGAATCGCCACGCTGGTCTCGATTCCCCGCTCCGCGGCGCACTTCTCGCAGAGGTGGACCTGCGTGACCGCGCCCTCGACAATCTGGGTCAAGTGCACCACCGCATCCCGTTCCTGACACTGACTGCAGATCATTAGCTTGTAGGTTAGATTCTTACAAGGTGCACTGATGGTAAGCTGAAAAGCTGCAATGACTTATCATCGATGCAACCATTCGGTGTTTTCGGCCCTGACTTCGCTACAGTCACCACACAGTCAACACGGAGCGCTTCAAGTTAAGGTGTTGGTGACTAGGAAACGCCCATAAAACCCTCTACAAGAATACGGCGTTGGCATCAAATATCAAAACCGTTATCCGGAAGCCGAGTGAATACAGAATTGTTGCGAAAATAGAATGTGTTTCAGCTCACACGGTAAGTACGGCGATAATAACTCCGAGTAAATACGCATGCGCTAGTAGTATCATCGCCACGTAATACAAAAATGCAAACGATTCATGCAGGGTTTTGTCATCCATAGTCTAATCTCCTTTTTTTAAGGTGATTAGTGGCCCTCTTTTTTTAGTTACGGGACTTTTTTGTCGGTAAGTCTCTGCGGTTGCGCTCGCGAACCCATCTAGCGAACCACTACCGTCCCGGCCATTCCGGCGCCGTGAATCGAGCAATAGTACGCGTACGCCCCGGCGGGAACGCTGAACGTGCGCGAACCCGACGACGTTCCGGCGATATTGCCACCGGGAACACCGGCGGTGGTGAACGTAACGTCATGGTATGCGAGTCCGTTCCATGTGACCGTTCCGCCGACGGCAACGTCAACACTTGACGGCGAGAACGACAGCCCGACCGCGTTGACGGTAGCAGCCGCCGGGAATCTTTCAGTGACCGCGATGGTGACGAAACTCGATGCGTTCGCGCTGCCAAGCGTGGCCGATGCGGTAATGTTCGCGTTGCCAGCCAATACGCCGGTCACGAGTCCTGTCGTCGGATTGACTGTGGCGACGCCGATCGCGCTCGAACTCCACGCAACGGTGGCGCTACCAATGGCCTTACCAAACTGATCCTTGGGTGTCGCGGCGAGCTGAAGGGTGCTGCTGGTCGCGACCGTGGTCCCGCCGGTAACGACGACGGACGCGAGTACCGGCACCGCCTGCACAGAAAGCGTGATGGTGTTGCTCGCGCTGTTCGAGCCAGACCTGGCGATGACGGTGATGGTGATCTCTCCAGCCGATACGCCCGTGACGAGGCCGGTCGACGACACGATGGCACGGGCGCCATTCGAGCTCGACCACTCAAACACTGCGCCGATGTTGGTGCCGAACTGGTCGCGGGCCGACGCCGTAAGCTGAAGGGTCTGGCCCACCGTGACGACAGAGTTCGGCGACGTGATCGTCACCGAGTTGATGACGGGGGTCGCGGGAGTCACCGTCAAGTTGCGCGTTGCCGTTAGCGTCACACCCGACGCCGTCGCCCGCAGGGTGATCACGGCGCTCTCGACAGCCAACGCCGTCAAGAGGCCCGTCGTCGTAATCGTCGCGACACCTGGCGCACTGCTGCTCCATGCGACGGTCGTGTTGATCGGGTTGCCTGATTGGTCGAGTGCCACCGCACTCAGTTGTTGGGTCTGACCGACCTGCATGATCGTCAACCCCGGTGTGATCGCGAGCGAGTTGAGCGTGGCAACGGTCGGCTGCACGGTGATCGTCGCCGTTCCCGCCACGTTGACCGCACCAGCGGTTGCGAGCGCGGAGATGGTCGCAGTACCGACGGCCAGCGCGGTCACCAGCCCCGACGCGGACACGGCGGCAATCGTTGGCGCCGTCGATAACCAGACGACAGTTGCCGCGATGGCGGCGCCACTCTCGTTGCGCGGCGACGCCGTCAGTTGCGATGTTTGGCCGACGCTCAGCGTCGTAGTGCCGGCCACGGCGACCGTCGTCAGCACGGGCAGGGCCGTCACGGTCACGGCGATCGTGCCAACTACGGTCGATGTACCCGCGACGGCAGTCGCCGTGATCGTTGCGGTGCCCGGCCCCACGGCTGAAACGAGACCGCTTGATGACACGGTAGCGACGTTTGCTGCCGAGGTACTCCAACTGACCGTCGCCGTTATCTGCGAGCCCGACTGATCCCGAGGCGTCGCGCTTAGCTGCAATATCTGTCCCGGTACGAGCGAGCTCGCGCTGCCCGATACCGGTGCGACGCTCACACTCGTGATGGCCGGCTGCGGAGCCGCTGGCGAAGGCGGGCCGTCGCTGGACCCGTCGCCGCAGGCGGCGGCAAGCATCGTTGTCAGTAGGAGGGCCGCAGCCCGTGACTCTTGGCGCCGCTGCACCGTGGCTTCTCTCTGGCGCAACGGACTAAACCCGGTGAATACAGATCATTAAACGGCCCCGTCGTTCCACGAGGTATCGGCCAGCTGGCCGTCGGCCAACATGAGAACCCGTCCAGCGCGCGCCGCGAGCGACCGGTTGTGTGTAACCACGACGGCACCGAGCCCAAGATCCTGTACCAAGCCAGCCAACAGGTCGTGCAGCGCTTCGGCGGTATGGTGATCCAGATTGCCCGACGGTTCGTCGGCGAGCACCAACGAGGGCTGCATCGCGAGGGCACGCGCGACGGCCGTGCGTTGCTGTTCGCCACCCGACATTTCCGACGGCCGGTGCGTGGCTCGGTGGGAGAGGCCCACGCGCTCGAGCAGAGCCATCGCCCGCTCGTGCGACTCGCGCGGCGCGTGGCCCGCAATGCGGAGCGGGATCATGACATTCTCAGCCGCGGAAAATTCTTTCAAGAGATGGTGAAACTGGAAAACGAATCCCACATGCCGGTTCCGGATCACGGAGAGCGACTGGTCATCGACGCCGGCGACATCTTGACCGGCAATGCACACCGATCCACTCGAAGGCCGTTCCAGCGCTCCCAGTACATGCAACAGGGTGCTCTTTCCAGAACCACTTGCTCCCACCACCGCCACCATCTCGCCAGCTCCGACGGAGAAGTCGACTCCTCCGAGCACGCGCACGTCGTTGCCGTCCCCGCCACGAAAGGTCTTCACCACCTGACGCGCGTCCAGCAGGCGCGATACGGACGGCTCGCCCACCTGCGAGCGCGCAAGCATCAACGGCTCCGTCATTCGCTACGGATCGCCTCAACGGGGTACAGCCGCGAAGCCTGAATCGCCGGATACAGCGTCGCGAGCGTGGCCACGGCGAGACTGGCGATGGCGATGATCGCTACGTCGCCTGGTTCAATGATCACGGGCAGGTGATCAAGGAAATAGATCTGCGGGTCGAGCTTAATAAGGTGGTACTTGTCCAGCGCGACGCCCGTCGCGAGCCCAATCAGCAGTCCCAACCCGGTGCCGACGCCGCCAATCACGACCCCTTGGACGAGGAACACGCGGCGCACCGCGGCGGACCCCAAGCCCATGGCCTTGAGAATGCCAATTTCACGCTGCTTGTCGCGCACGACCATGGTGAGCGTGCTGACGATATTGAACGCGGCCACGAGCGTGATAAGGCCGAGGATCACCGCCATACCGAGTTTCTCGAGGCTCAGTGCGCGGAAGAGCGCGCTGTTCTGCTGCTGCCAGTCGACCGTGCGGTACGGAAAACCCATCGAGTCGGTGAGCGCTACGGCCAGTGCCGGCGCCGCCCATCGGTCAGTGGTGCGAACCTCGATCCCCGTGACCGCACTATCGAGTCCGACGAGCCGCTGACCCGCGGAGAGGTCGACAAAGGCGTACTGGTTGTCGTATTCGTACATGCCCGTCTCGAAGACGCCGGTCACTTCGAACTCGACGATTCGCGGGATAATGCCGCCCGTCACGGGCGAAGTCTGCATTCCAGCGGCGGTCGCGAGTTGGATCGACGTGCCCACGTACGCATTGAATCGCTCGGCGAGGAGGGTGCCGAGCACGATGCCGTTTCGCTTGCCGTCTTTGGTCGCGAAAGAGAAGTCCCCGCTCGTCGCCTTCGTACGAATCGGGGTGACTTCGGGCCCACTGCCGCCGGCGGGGGTGATGCCCATGACCGACACGCCACCAGCATAGTTCCGGCCCGGAACGCTCGCCAGTGCCTCGCTAAGCACGAACGGCGCCGCCGCCACGATTCCCTGCTGCCGGCGGACCTTGTCGAGCGCGGCACGCCAGTCCGTGATCCGCAGATCATCGCCGAAGTTGAGTAATCGGATATCCGGACTCGCCACGAGAATCTTTTCGCGCAAATCCGTCTGGAGTCCGTTCATGACACCCATGATCACGACGAGCGCGCTCACCCCGACGACGACACCGCCCATCGCGATCACGGTGATGAACGACAGGAGCCGAGACCCCCGACGGCTGCGCAGGTAGCGCCATGCGATCGACAGCTCCAGTCGGGTCATCATTCCGGCCGCATCGTAGGAAACAGGATCGCGTCGCGAATGTGTTGCGTGCCACTCAGATACATGAACAGGCGGTCAAGGCCTATCCCGACGCCACCCATTGGCGGCATACCGTATTCCATCGCCCGTAGGTAATCCTCGTCAACCGAAGAGGCTTCCTCGTCGCCGGCAGCCTTGAGTTTGGCCTGCGCCTCAAAACGCCGCCGCTGCTCGATCGGATCGTTCAGCTCACTGAAGGCGTTCGCAAGCTCCCGGCCGCGTGCAAAGAGTTCGAATCGCTCGGTCAGCGCAGGGTTGCCGCGCTTCGGCTTGGCGAGCGGCGACAGTTCGAGTGGATAGTCGATCACGAACGTTGGCCGGTCGATCTTGGACTCCACGTGCACTTGGAACAGTTCGTCGAGCAGTTTCGGTCGCAACATCTGTTCAACGCGGTGCACCCCTACACGCGTCGCCGCCGCACGGAGCGCCTGGTCGTCGAGCGCGAGCACATCCGGTACGCCCACGTCGCGCGAGAGCGCCGGCAGCCACTCAATGCGCGGAAATCCGCCTTTCTGCAGCGCGGGGTCGAATGCGGCGGCATCGTCGGGACGGTCGATCACCGCCAAGGCCGCGCGGACCGCGACGGCCGCGGCGCCGACCAGTGATTCCACGACGTCCATCATTTCGACGTAATCGGCGTACGCCTGGTAGAACTCCAGCATCGTGAATTCGGGATTGTGCGTGCGGTCAATCCCCTCATTCCGAAAATCATGTCCGATCTCATACACGCGTTCGAATCCGCCCACGACGAGGCGTTTCAGGTACAGCTCGTCCGCGATGCGAAGAAAGAGCGGCATGTCCAGCGCGTTGTGATGGGTCACGAAGGGTTTGGCGAGCGCCCCGCCGTAGAGCGGTTGCAGCACCGGTGTCTCCACCTCCAGAAACCCCCGTCCGTCAAGGAAGGTCCGGATCGCCCGCGTCATCGCGGATCGCGAGGCAAACAGCGCCCGTACCTCAGGATGGACCGCGAGGTCGGCGTACCGCTGACGTGACCGCATCTCCCCATCTGTGAAGGCGGAGTGGCGCACCGGCTTGCCATCCACGATCTCTTCCTTGCCGAACGGGAGTGGACGGAGGGACTTGGCGAGCAGCTCGACCTCGACGACGCGCATGGTCACTTCACCCGTGCGCGTGCGGAACAACGGCCCGCGCACCCCAACGATGTCACCCAGATCGAACAATTGAATCGTCTCGTAGGCCGCGCCGAGCACGTCCTGCTTCAGGTAAAGCTGAATACGTCCCGAAGGATCGGAAAGGTGTGCGAACGTGGTCTTCCCATGCGCGCGCCACGCCACGAGCCGGCCAGCGAGCTTCACCTCTTGTCCCTCCTCGGCATCTCCGAGGAGCTGTAGCGCGTCGGCGGCAAGGTGGGAGCGGCTGTAGCCGTAGGAGAACCCCGGCACACCCTTCGCCGCGAGTGCGTCGAGTTTATCGAGACGGGCACGCATAACGAAATTCAGGTCGTCACGTTCTTCACGTTCGCTTGGCAGTGCGTCGCCTGCTGGTGTATCGCTCACGGTGTGGCCGGGGTGTATTTGGATGACTACGCGCTGTCCTTCGGACCGCCCTTCTGCGTCAGAAATGCCTCAATGAACGGGTCGATCGCACCATCCATTACCCGCTGCACGTCGGTGATTTTCAATTCAGTGCGATGATCATTCACCATCGTGTACGGCTGGAAGACGTAGCTGCGAATCTGGCTGCCGAATGATACGTCCTGCTTACTGGCGTCCAATTTGGCCTTAACCGCCGCCTGCTTCTCCACTTCAAGCTGGTAGAGGCGGTTCTTGAGCTGCTTCATCGCCGTCGCCTTGTTCTTGCCCTGGCTTCGCTCCTGCTGGCAGGTGACCACGATACCCGACGGCATGTGCGTGATGCGCACCGCCGAGCTGGTCTTGTTCACGTGCTGTCCGCCGGCACCCGAAGCGCGGAATACGTCCAGCTTGATATCGTCGTCGCGAATTTCAATGTTGATGTCGTTGTCCACCACCGGATAGATGAACACTGAGGCGAAGCTGGTATGCCGCCGGGCCTGTGAATCGAACGGGGAAATACGCACCAAACGGTGCACCCCCGTTTCCGGTCGTAGAAACCCGAAGGCGTAGAGCCCCTTGATCTCGAGCACCGCCCCCTTGATGCCGGCTTCTTCGCCTTCGCTCATATCGAGGATCTCGACGCCATAGCCGCGGCGTTCGGCCCAGCGCGTATACATGCGCATCAGCATCTGCGCCCACTCCTGGGCTTCGGTACCGCCGGCCCCTGCGGCGATTTCCACCTGCGCGTCGCGAAAGTCGTCGGCGCCCTGCAGCAGCGACTTCAGCTTGAAGGAGTCGATGTCTTCCCTGACCGCCGCCGTTTCACGGTCCACTTCGGCTGTCATGTCGGGGTCGGGGTCGGATTCGAGGAGGAGATCCATCTCGATCGCGCCCTGCACCCGTTCCCACAGCCGGTCGAATGTGTCAACCCAGACTTTGAGGCCCTTGACCTGCTGGACCACTGCACGGGCGCGCTCCTGGTTGGCCCAGAAGCCGGCGTCGGCCATTTCGCCCTCGACCGCGGCTAGCGCCGCCCGCTTACCGGTAAGGTCAAAGGTACCTCCGAAGATCCGCAAGGCAGTTTTCGTCGTGTTTCAACGATTTTGCGCGTTCTGATTCCGCCATCGGTCGCCCCTAAGAGATGAGCCGCCCCCGCGTCTCGAGAAGACGGCTCACGGCACATCCCAAAGATAGCATCGCGTCAGTAGGCGGGTAGTCGCGGCTATCGGATCGGTAGGTATCCGGTCAGCTCGAACGTACCGCGCGGCGCCCCGACCCCACCCCGCAGCCTCAGCGTCACGAACGCGTCGAGCATTGAGAGCACATGATTGACCGCCACCGCAGCGATGTGGTGCCTCGCCTCGCGACTGGCGTCATTTCCGCGCCGAATGCTCTGACGATACTGATCCCACTCCAACTGGGCATTGCGCCAAGTCCAGCGGTATTCCGGAGTCACGGCATGCGTGGCATAGAAGGCCATGGCCGCGCGGTAGGGCGCGGACGCGCGATCGGGTTCGATATTCGGGTTGGGCCATTGCGACAGCTGCCTGGCTTTGAACCAGATCGCACCATTGAAGGTCGACGTGTCGATTTCTGGCGAGACCATGCCGGTTCCTGGCGTGCGGTTGTATACACCACTTTCGAGGTGCTTCTCCATAGCCTCGTAGTAGTCCCAAGTTCCTAGGGCCTCGTTGCCTGGCACAAACGCGCGCGCGATGTCCCGTGCGAGCGCCTGGTAACGCGACCGTTCTCGAATAACCGTCGCCTTGCGGCTCATGTATCCCGCGAGCGCAAACGCCTCGACGGCGAGATATGGCACGAACCGGTCCTGCCCGAGCAGGATCTGCCCGTAACCTGGAATCACCCCGGACGCCAACGGAACCCACCACGCAGAATCACGCACCGGAATCCGAATGCCTGCCAGCGAAGGAGCCGTTGCCGACTTGCCAGGGTCGACGGACACCCCGACGGTGACCGCGGACTGGGCACGGACCGAACCGGGCGCGATCATGATCGCGATCGCGAGCACGAAAGATCGCACGGGATTCATCGGAACATGAACCTGACCGTCAGGTACGTTGGCGGCTCTCCTGCGTCGGACGACAGTCCACCAAATGTTCTCGCAAACTCCAGCCCCAGCGTACCCTGGCGTACGCCAAGCCCAACCGCGGCGGTCGAACCGTCGCCACTGGCCGTGAGCATCCCGCCTCGGACGAAGAACCGCTCGGCAACACCGAACTCGGCACCGGCCCGGAAGGCGGAATCGTCGAACCCCAGCCGCGACACCACTTCACCCGTGAAATGCAGCGTGAGGCCCGGCGCGGCACGCGAAACCGCATCAATGCGATAATCAGCGCCGGCGTGCAGTCGAGCCGGAACTGGATCGCACTGTTCCGTGTCGATGACTTGAATGCAAAATCCGACGTTTCGGGCAACGGCGCCGACCGTCAGCGCCCGTGTCGTTCCTGCAACGACGTGCGCGCCAAGGTCGAACGCACTCGTTGATACCAAGTACGTGAGGACACCCTGGCACGATCCACCGCAGCTCTGGCTCTGCTGCAGGTACTTGTAGGTCAGCCCGACCGACACGCGGTCGCCAAACGTCGCCGAGTACGACGACGCGAAAACTGCCGCTTTGGAGTAGAGCGTCCCGATCGTCGCGCCGAACTGATCTGTCGACAACTGGTCGCCGAAATTGAAGTGCAGCAACGATGCGCTGAGGACGCCCGCTTTGCCCGCGGGGAACACGGCGTTGGCCGCCGTGCCGGTGAGCAAGAAGTTCTTGGAATAGTCAATCGTGAACTCCCGCCGAATGGACCACCCCAGAGCCGCGGGGTTCCACCAGATGGCTTCACCGCCGAGCCGGCTGGCGACCGCCGCCTGTCCTTTCCCCACCGCGCGACCACCGATGGGTACAAGGAGGAACAGTGCGCCCTCTTTCGCGACATCCTGCGCCACGGCGCCAGTGGCGCTGATCGCGCAGACGAGCGCTGTCACGATCGCCGTCCGGGCGATCGCGCGGAGCCTTCCAACTGCAGTGGCCACGGGCACGGGCGCGCGCCGGTGCATGCTACGCAATCGGCGTGGCCTCATCAATCAGCATCACGGGGATGTCATCGCGCACGGCGTAGCGCAGCTTGCACGCAGCGCAATCGAGGGCGCTGTCCTGTTCGCGGTAATCGAGGGTTCCCTTGCACTTCGGGCAGGCCAGGATGGCGAGCAACTGGGGGGCGAGCGCCATAGAACGGGTCCTCAACGATCGTCAGATGGAGAATAGCCAAGGCGGCGCAGCGCGGCGGCATCGCGTCGCCAGTTGGGAAGCACCTTCACCCAGAGTTCGAGGAAGACCTGCCCGCCAACGAGGGGTTCAATCTTGGCCCGCGACCGTTTGCCGATCTCGCGGATCCGCTCCCCACCGGTGCCGATGACGATACGTTTTTGACTGTCCCGCTCGACGTACAGCACCGCACGAATGTACACCGGCGCCTTGGCCTCGCGGAACTCCTCGACCACGCACGCGATGGCATGCGGGATTTCTTCATCCAGCTCCTCGAGCGCAGTTTCGCGCACCATTTCAGCGACGAAGAAGCGAAGGTTTTGCGTACTGACGTCGTCAGCGGGATACAGAAAGGCGCCCTCTGGAACCATCGCACGTAGTCTGGCGATCAACCGGTCGACACCATCTCCGGTTTTGCCAGAAATCAGAGAGGCGTCGGGATTGTCCTGTGCGAGGTACCCGCGAGCGGCCTCAGAAAGTTCGTCGATCTTATTCAGCGCGCTCATGACTGGCGTACGGGGCGCATTCCCTTCCCATGCAGCCTCGGCCCAGAGCGAATGTGGTGACCCAGCGCCGGCATCCCACAGGTGGACGATCACGTCAGCGTCAATCAGCGCCCGCCTTGAAGCGGCACGCATGGTATGGTGTAACGCGTCGGCTGGCTCGAGCAGCCCTGGCGTATCAAGAAAGACCAACTGCGAGGTCTCATCACTCAGAATTCCGACCACTCGCCCGCGAGTGGATTGCGCCTTCGGGCTGGTGAGCGCAAGCCGCTCGCCGATGAGGCGATTTAACAGCGTCGACTTTCCGGCGTTCGGCCGGCCAGCGATCGTGACTATTCCGCATCGAGTCATCACTTTTAGACGAGTAGTGGCAGCCAGAAGTCAATCTTGGCCGGGCCAGTGGTCCAAGGGCTTCGGCGGTGGACGCTCAGCGAATGCCGATCTGCGCGGAGAGGCCGAATCCGCCACGGATCGGCGCTGCCCGCAGCTTCACGTGCTGGGGCAGGTCCCACAGCTGGGCCGCGACGAACGCCTCGACGCCGGCGATGAGGTGATTGAACACCAGTACCGCGGTCCAGTCTTCCACCTGCAGCCGACGCGCGCGGACGAGCGCGTCGCTGTAGTACGGCGGGTCCAGCGTCGAGACGCCAGTCGCTTGATCGATCTTGTAGGTGCGCGGGAGCGAGTCGCGGCGGTACGCACGGGCGAGGCGCAGATCATCACCAGTCCGATGCACGAGCGCAATCGCGAATGCTTCCATTAGGAAAAATCCTGCCCCGACGAACGGACGATCGAGCTTGGCCTGCCCGAGACCGGGGAGTACGAGCGAATAGAGGAACGCCTGCCGTGGCGTAATCGGCGCACGCCCGGTGTCAGCTGGAGTGATCCCCACGCGGGCGCCGGCGGAACGCACCTGGGCGCCGAGTGGATCTGCGCACAGCTGCGACCAGAGCCCGCCCAGCAGAGAGAGAGCGGCAAGGCGCGTGGCCAGGCGGCGGCGTGGCGCCCTGAAGCCCGCGTCGACCGCTCGCCGTGGCGGGAGCGCATGGGAATCGAACCCACCCAACCCGACGATGTCAGGTCGCATCAGTTTTGAAGACTGAGGGAGCCACCAGGCTCCATGCACTCCCGTGGCGCACGGTTTCACCTAACATCGTGCCTACGCGACCACGATGGCGCGCTCGCCGGCCGCGATCGCCTCGCCAATCACGACGGCGTCTGGCACGCCCGCCATAAACGCCGCTACGCGATCGGCGCGCAACGCGACGAGCAGTCCGCCGGACGTTTGAGGATCCACGAGCACCGCGCGCATCTCATCAGTGGTACGACCCCAATCCACGAGTGGTTCCAGATAGGAGATGTTTCGTGCCGCGCCACCGGTCAGCGCGCCCTGTTCGATCATCGCGCGAGTCCCCGGGAGAAGTGGTACGGCTGCGTGACGAATCCGCATGGTTACGTGACTGGCACGCGCGACGTGCGATGCGTGACCCAGCAACCCGAAACCGGTGACGTCGGTCGCGCAGGTGGCGCCAGCCGCCAACGCCGCACGGCTCGCCGTGCGGTTCAGCGTGGTCATTGACGCCGTCAGCATGGCGCGTTCGGCCTCGGGCAAGAGTCCGCGTTTTGCCGCCGTCGAGAGAATCCCGGTACCGATCGCCTTCGTGAGCACGAAGACGTCGCCCACCTTTGCGGAGGCGTTGGACAAGATGCGCAACGGGTGCACTGTGCCGGTGACCGACAGTCCGTACTTGAGCTCTTCGTCGGTGATGGTGTGCCCACCGACCAGGTGTGCGTCGGCCGCGTGGACCATGTCCTGCCCGCCGCGGAGTAACTCAGAGAGCACCTCGAGGGGAAGCTTTCCGACCGGAAAACCCACGATGTTCATGGCGGTGAGCGCTTCGCCGCCCATCGCGAAGACATCAGAGAGCGCGTTCGTCGCCGCGACGCGGCCAAAATCGTACGGATCGTCCACGATTGGCGCGAAGAAATCGAGCGTCTGCACAAGGGCGATCTCAGCCGAGATCTGAAAAATCCCGGCATCGTCGAACGTCTCGTGCCCTACAAGCAGGCGCGGATCGCTGAGCCGTTTGAGCGACTTAAGCGCCTGCGTGAGATCGGCCGGCCCCATCTTGGCGGCGCAGCCGGCACAGCGGGCCCAGTCGGTAAGACGGATGGCGGCATCTACAGTGGAGGGAGGCATCGGAACGAGGTGGGACGGGGTTTGGGGCGGGACAACTCCGTGACGAGTCAGTGAGAACTAAGGCAGCTTGGCGATGCACTCAATCTCGACGCGCACGCCGCGCGGCAGGCCGGCGACCGCAACGGTCGAGCGGGCAGGCTTCGTGGCGCCAAAATGTTTCCCGTACACCTCGTTGACCTGCGCAAAGTCGTCCATCGTCGTCAAGAAGATGGTCGTCTTGACGACGTCGTTCCAACCACAGCCGGCGGTCGCAAGGACCGCGTTCAGGTTTGCCATCACCTGCTCAGCCTGCGCCGTGATGTCACCTACGACAACGGTGGTCGTCGCCGGATCGAGCGCAATCTGACCCGCCGTGAAGAGAAACCCACCTGCCGTGGTCGCCTGTGAATACGGCCCAATGGCCACAGGCGCGTCATTGGTATGCAGATACTGAACCGTCATGCGCAAGATTCTCCGTGAAGTCAGGCCGAGGCAGCGAAGCCACTATGGCTTGTCCGCGGCACCGGCAGGTTGAAACATCGTATCGCGTTCTGCACCACGAGCTCGCCCATCTCCGACAGATCGAGCCCCCGGACGGCGGCGAGGCGTGCCACCGTCAGCGCAACCCAACTGGGCTCGTTACGCTTGCTCCGGTTGGGCACAGGCGCCAGGTATGGCGCATCCGATTCAGCGAGGATGCGGTCTGGCGGCACCATGCGCACGAGTTCATCACCGTCCCACTTTTTGAACGTGACGATTCCGCTAAACGAAATGTACCATCCGGCCAGCAGCGCAGTCTCGGCCAGCGATGGCGGCCCCGTGAAGCAATGCAGCACGCCGCTAACTCCTGCCGCACCGGCTTCAGCGATCATCGCGGCTGTGTCGCCAACGGCGTCACGCGTGTGGACAATCACCGGCTTGCCGCATCGGCCAGCGATCGCCAACTGCGCGGCAAAGGCTCGTCGCTGCAGCAGCATCGGCGAATGGTCGTAGTGCGAATCGAGCCCGCATTCGCCGACCGCGACGGCGCCATAGGCGAGAAGCGTCTCCAGCGCGGGGACATCACGGATGGGATCGAACTGCGCGGCGTCATGCGGATGCACACCGGCCGTGAAGAAGACGAATCCCGGATACCGCGCGGCGAGCGCACACGATGCCTGCGCCTGCGCGATGGATTCCCCGACACAAACGAGAGCGGCCGCGCCCGCATCGCGGGCACGGCCGATCACCTCGCTGGCATCAGCGGCGAATGCCACGTCAGCCAAGTGCGTATGCGAATCGATGAATCGCACGGGAGCGCTGGCCCCCGCGACGGCTCAGCGTCCGCCGGTGCGCGCCTGCGCGGGCACCGACGGCGCCGGAGTGCGCGCGCCCTTACCGTCCATATCGCGCGGATACCTATACTCGATATACATCAGAATCGGCGACGCGACGTAGATGGAGCTGAAGGTGCCGGTGAACACGCCGAACGCCATGACCCAGGCAAACGGCCGAATCACTTCGCCCGCGAAGATCAGGAGGGCGAGGGTCGAAATGAGCACGGTCGCGTGCGTGAGCACCGAACGCGGGAGCGTCTCGTTAATGGAGCGATTGAGTGTGTTGTAGAGTGGTTCACGTTGGTTCTTCCGGAGGTTCTCGCGCACGCGATCGAAGATGATAATCGTGTCATTGAGCGAGTAGCCGAGCACCGTCAGCAGTGCCGCAACGACGGTGAGCGACAGCTCCAGGCGCATCATCGCGATGAACGCAATGGTCGCGATGATATCGTGGGCCGTCGCGATGACCGCGGCGAGGCCAAACCGCCATTCGAACCGCCAAGCGAGGTACGCCAGCGTGATCAGGAATGACACCGCAATGGCGAGGATGGCCCCGCGGCGCAATTCGGCGCCAACGCGCGGGCCGACCACTTCTGCGCGATCCACGCGGAACCCATCCGCACCGAACACACTCGTGACGGCGGCCTTGATCTTCTGTGATGCGATTTCTGTGCCGGCCAGTCCGGTATCGCCCTGCACGCGCACGATATATTCGGTGGCGTCGCCAAACTGCTGCAACTCGACGGCGTGCGTTGCCCCGCTCTCGACGGCGGCTCGAATCTTGGCGACATCGGGTGCCTGCGTGAACGTCAACTGCATGACCGTTCCGCCGGTAAACTCCACGCTGTAGCTGAATCCGCCTGCGATCGCGAGCGCCGCCAAGCCGGCCACGATGAATCCGATCGTGAGCCAGGCCGCCGTCCGCCACCAGCGGATGAAGTCGTACTTGGTATCGTGCAGGATGCGAAGCATCAGATGCTCAGGGTTTGAGCCGTCTTGTTGCGGTTCAGCCAGATGAGATAAAACGTGCGGGCGACGAAGACCCCCGTGAACACGGAAGCGACGATACCAGCGAGCAGCGTCACCGCGAAGCCCCGCACAGGTCCGGTGCCGTACTGGTAGAGCACCGCGGCGGTGAGCGCCGTGGAAACACTCGTGTCGATAATGGCCGGCATCGCGTGCCGAAACCCTTCCTCGATCGAGGTGCGGACGGTCTTGCCGTGGACGATTTCTTCGCGAATGCGCTCAAAGATCAGCACGTTGGCGTCCACTGCGATGCCGATAGAGAGCACGAAACCTGCGATTCCCGGCAGGGTGAGCACGGCACCAAACACGGCGAGCGTCGCCAGGGTGAAGAGCACATATAGGAGGAGGCCGCAGACCGCGAGCACGCCGGACAAGCGATAATAGACGACAAGAATTCCGACGATCAGGCCGACCGCCAGCAATCCGGCGAAAATGCCATCCTGAATGGAATCTTCACCGAGGCTGGCCCTGATATTGCGGACTTCGGCGATTCGCAACGGCACAGGGAGCGCGCCCGCGCGGAGCACCAGCGCGAGGTCGCTGGCCGCCTGCAGGCTCCCGCCGCCCATCGTGATTTGACCGCGCGTGCCGATGGCGCTCTGAATGATCGGAGCGCTCATGACGCGATCGTCAAGCACAATGGCCATGTAGTCCTTCACGTGCTTGCCCGTCTCGTTCTTGAACTTGCGTCCACCTTCGTTGTTGAACTCGAACTCGACGACCGTGCCCTCGAGTGGCACCTGATTCGGCTTGGCATCCGTGAGGTACTCGCCGGTAATGATGGGCCGCGCTTCGAGCACGTAGAGCGCGCGCATGGCCGTTCCGGCGTTGGCGATCGAGTCGGCACCCCAGCGGACTTCCTTGCCCGGTGGAAGCGCCGCCTTGACGTCCGCGTTTTGAAGGTAGGAGTCGATCTCTGGCTGATCGCGGTTCGCTACGTAAAAGACACCAGGGATTCCGGCCGGTTGCAGCAGACGCGAAAACGGTCCGTCGGTCGTGGTGGCCGCGGTCTCGCCCACCGCTTTCTTGACCGTGTCGTTCGCGGCGAAGAGCGACGTGAGCTCGGATTGCGCCGCGCTGTCACTACGGACGTTGGGCGCGCGCGAGCCAAGCTTCTTTTCCTTGACGATGCCATCGAGACGAGGAATCACGCGCTCGAGCGCCTGCGACTTGTCCGTAATCTGGAACTTGAGGAAGGCCGACTTCTGGACGACCTGTATGGCTCGCTCCGGATCATCGATCCCGGGGAGTTCGACGATGATGCGGTCGTTGCCAACGCGTTGAACAACGGGCTCGGCTACGCCGAACTCATCGATACGCGTGCGAACGACCTTGAGCGCGCGCTCAATGGCGGCGGCCTTGTCGGTGATGACGGTCTTCGACTCGTCGGGCTCTAGCCTCAGGTGCATGCCGCCCTGAAGATCGAGGCCGCGCTTGAGCGGGACGCGTTTTACGGTGTCGTAGCCGATGGAACCGTCGGCTCGCTTGCTCCGCTCGATGACGGTCCGCGGAGTGAGCGCGCCAATCGAAAGGGCCACGAACCCGATGATCAGGGCCAGGCGGTACTTCAGGTTTGACATGCTGCCAGGCGTGAAAAAGTGTTGGTTGATGGCAACCTCAAAGTGTAGCCGAGGGTGTAGGCTTGTGTCAAGCGATCTCGTGCAGTGACAATACTTTGGATTGCGTCAGTTGCCGGCGCGATGCCGGGCCAACACCACGCGTGCCGACTCCTCATCGTGCCTGAGTTGGCGCGCCAACGCGTCGGGCCCTGAAAACTGCTGCACATCGCGAAGTCGGCCGATGAAGTCAAGGCGGACGCGCTCGTCATACCAGTCGGCGGCCGCGTCGAACAGATGCGCCTCAATCGTGCGCGTTTGGTCTCTGAATGTTGGGCGTCCACCCAGGTTCATCATTCCGCCCAGTTGACCGGATGGCGTCTGCGCGCGGACCGCATAGACGCCGTCTGGCGGCAGGAGCTTGTCCGGGTCCGGCTGGCCAAGATTGATCGTGCGGTATCCAAGCACCCTTCCCCGTCCGTCACCGCGTCTGACTCGACCGGCGACCGAGTACGGTCGACCAAGCCCATCGGCCGCGCCCGCCAGATCGCCGCCGGCGATCGCGCGTCGGATCGACGTCGACGACACCGGCTGTCCATCTCGCGCAGCGACGGGAGGAACCACGTGCACGGCAAAACCGCGCGAGCGCCCGAGCCGTTCAAGGACGGAGAGATCGCCGGACCGCCCGCGGCCGAATCCATGGTCGTGGCCGACAAACAGTTCGCGCATTCCGAACCGTTCGATCAGCACGAGACCGACGAACTGTTCAGCCTCATACGCGGCCAGTTCACGCGTAAAGGGGACGATCGCCACTTCATCAAGGCCGGACGACACAAGCACTTCCGATTTCTCATCACCAACGCTGAGCAGCGCCGGAGCCGCTGTGGGATGTACCACGGCGAGCGGGTGCGGCGAAAACGTGACGAGGATCGCGCGGAGTTGGCGGTCGCGCGCCGCTGCGGCAAGCCGATCGAGCACCAGCCGATGTCCGCGATGTACGCCATCGAATGATCCGACCGTCACGATGCTCGGGCGTGCAGCACCGTTGCGGGTCATCCATCGCCCCGCATCACCACCCTCGGCTGCCAACGGTCGCCAAGTTCCGATATTCGCCGCTCGGCGAGACAGACCAGCGTATCGCCAGCGGCCGACGCCATGATCAGCGCGGCATGCGTGCCGGGTACTTTCGCCGCGACGTCGATGCCCCGTACGACGCGCGCAACATCGTCGGGCGCGAGGGCCTGCCGTGGATAGCCGGGGAGCGCGTCGAGCGATGTGCCGAGCATGGGCTGGCCAGACTTCAACGCTTCGAAGGTGACGGCATCGCGCACAGAAAACGGGCCGGAGTCGGTGCGCCGCAGCGCCTCAAGGTGCGCCGCGCTGCCAGCCGCCCGCGCCAGGTCACGCGCGAGAGACCGCACGTAGGTGCCGCCGCCGCACGCCACACGCATGCGACAGCGGACGACGCGATCGCCCCCCAGTTCGAAATCGTCGAGCAGGATTTCATCGACATGGACCAGCGACGGCTTGAGGTCAGGCGCCTCGCCCTTGCGGGCCAATTTGTAGGCGCGCGTGCCGTCCACGCGTTTGGCCGAGTAAGCGGGCGGGACTTGTTCGATGTCGCCGACCAGCGTCGTGCGCGCCGTCTCGAGCGCGGTGGTATCCGGAAGCGCCGCCTCATGCGTCGCCGTGCCAGTCAGGTCCTCCGTGTCGGTCTCGGTACCAAACCGCACCGTGGCGACGTATCGTTTAGGTTCATGCGGCAAGTGCTGCAGCAACCGGGTCGCGCGGCCTACGAGAAGCACCAGCAGTCCGGTCGCAAACGGATCGAGTGTGCCCGCGTGGCCGATGCGCTGTTCACCAAGCACGCGGCGGGCCACCGAGACGACGTCGTGAGACGAGACCCCGGCCGCCTTGTCTACGAGCAGCAGTCCGTCAACCGCCGGTGGCGTCGTCAGAGGTATTCCCTGGTCCGCCTGCAGCCGTCGCATCGACCGCCCGCTGAACCGACTTGATGGTGGCGAGCAGCGTCTGAATGCGGGCCGCGCGAGCGACGCTTTCATCGAGACGGAAGTTGAGGCGCGGGGCAAGGCGCAGTCGCAACGCGCGCCCGATACGCGACCGAAAGGTCGGCGCGATCGCCTGCAACCCATCGAAGGTCGCGGACTTCTCCGGCTCGTCCGCAAAGATGCTGACGAAGACGTTCGCCTCGACGAGGTCGCGGGACATCTCCACCCCCGTGACGGTCACGAACCCCGTCACGCGCGCGTCTCGAACACCCTCGGCGAGGATCATGGCGATCTCCTCGCGGACCGCCGCCGCTACGCGGTCCGGGCGTCTCGTGTCACGCGGTGGCATGGCATCGCATCAGTCGCACAATGGAGGCGATCAGCCGGCCGACGCCGACTGAAGGGTGCGGGCGACGGTCTCCTTTTTGTAGCACTCGAGCATATCGCCGACCTTCAAGTCATTAAAGTTTTCCACGCCGATACCACACTCAAAGCCGTCCTTGACTTCCTTGACGTCGTCCTTGAAGCGACGGAGTGACGCGATCGCGCCCTCGTACACTTCCTTGCCGTCGCGCATAACGCGAATCCGGCCTGTCCGATTGATCACGCCGCTCTTGACGTGGCAGCCGGCGATGGTGCCAATCTTGGAAACCTTGAACGTCTCGCGGACTTCTGCATCGCCGAGGATGATTTCCTTCTCCTCTGGGCGCAGCATGCCTTCAAGAGCGGCGCGCACATCAGCCACCGCTTCGTAGATCACCTTGTAGAGGCGGACATCCACGCCTTCGCGATCGGCCACCGTGCGCGCCTTGTTGTCGGGACGCACGTGGAAACCAATGATGATCGCACCCGACGCCTTGGCGAGCAGGATGTCGCCTTCGGTGATGGCACCGACCGCGCGCTGCAAGACTTCAACCGCGACCTCGCCCGACGACAGCGCGGCCAATGCATCGGCGAGCGCTTCGGCCGGACCGCCCTGGTCGGCCTTGATGACGAGCTTGAGCGTGCGACGTTCGCCGCTCGCCGCGTGCGCCATGAAATCCTCGAGCGAGACAGCACCCTTCGCGGTGCGACGACTCTTGGCTTCGCGATTGAGCCGTTCACGCGTCTGGGCAATCTCACGCGCCTTCATTGAATCTTCGACGACGAGGAACTGGTCGCCGGCCATCGGCACACCGCTCATGCCGAGCACCTGCACTGGCATGGCAGGACCGGCGTCCTTGACCGCTTTGCCGCGCTCATCGAGGAGCGCGCGCACGCGACCCGAGAAGAGTCCGCAGATGAAGTCGTCGCCGACGCGGAGGGTTCCGTTCTCGACGAGCACGGTCGCGACCGGACCCTTCCCCGCATCGAGTTGGGCTTCAACGACGGCGCCTGTCGCCTTCCGATCGGGGTTCGACTTGAGGTCGAGGATTTCGGCCTGCAGGAGAATCTGGTCGAGCAACGTGTCGACGTTCGTGCCCTTCTTGGCGCTGATTTCCGAATGGAGGACTTGGCCGCCAAACTCTTCAAGCACGACGCCGTACTGGAGGAGTTCCTGCTTGACCTTCATCGCGTTGGCGGCGGGAAGGTCGATCTTGTTGATGGCGACGATGATGGGCACGCCGGCGTTCTTGGCATGCGAAATCGCTTCGATCGTCTGCGGCATGACCGAGTCATCCGCCGCCACAACGAGGACCACGATGTCCGTCACCTGCGCACCTCGCGCGCGCATCGCCGTGAAGGCCTCGTGGCCTGGCGTGTCCAGGAAAGTGACGTGCTTGCCGTTTGCGGCCGTGACGTGGTAGGCACCGATGTGCTGGGTGATGCCACCGGCCTCGCCTGCCACGACGTTGGCTTTGCGGATGAAGTCGAGCAACGACGTCTTCCCGTGGTCGACGTGACCCATGATCGTGACGACCGGTGGACGCGACTTCAGCGACTCGGGCGCATCGACCGGCGCCTCTTCCACCGAGGCGGCGTACTCTTCTTCGCGCACCGCGTTAAACCCGAACTCCGATGCAATCATTTCGATCTGGTCGAAATCGAGGCGTTGATTAATCGTGACCATCAACCCAAGGTGCTTGAACGCAAAACTGACGATCTGCGTGGCTGGAATCTTGAGGATGCCGGCAAGCTCGCTGACCGTGATGAATTCATTGACGCGGACCAGCTTCTTCTCGACCTCAGCGGCCGCGGCGCGCATGGCGTTGAGTTCGTCATGATCCACTTCCTCAATGCGGCGGCGCTTCGCCGGTCCGCCCGTCATCTGCTTCATCGTCCGGAAGATGTTGGCCGACACCGCTTCCTGGTCCACTGCGCCGCGCTTGCCCTTGCGCCGGCGAGCGCCGCTGGACGGCATCGGTCCGCTGATCGAGCCTGGCGGGCCACCACGGCCACCACTAGTCGGTGCAGGCCGGACGTCACGCGTTGCACCACCGCCTGGCTGGCCAGGCGAAGCCGACGCGATCGGTCGCGGCGGGAACGGCAGGTTGCCCATGCCGGGGCGGGCACGCGGTGCGCCGGGAACCACCGAGCGCGGACGTGGCCGCGCCGACGCCGATGCGACTGGCGAAACGGGTGCGGTGCTCGTGGCCGATCGTGCCGGCGCGACGATCTTTGGCGTGTGCGGGACGGCGGTCATGAGGGGCGTGACTGCCACAGGCAGAGCGACCGGTGCAACGCGCTCCGGTTGCTTCTCCGCTTCGACCACCACCGGTGCCGGCGCTTCGAGCACATGCTCCGATTCTGGTTCAGGCTCCGGCGTCTCGACGAACGGAGCGGGGCGCGGCGCCACGCGGCGACGCGTCGCCTTGGTCGCCTCAGGCGGTGCGACGGGTTCCGGCTCGAGCGTCGACTTGGCCTTTGCCTTGGGAGCGAGCTTCGCTGGCTTGGCCGCCTCAGCAGACTTCGCGGACTTTTTCGCCTTCGCCTCTGGCTCTGCGGCTTCGACGGCTGGCGCGGCACCGGTGGTACGACGGCGACGGGCGGGCGCGGCGACCGGAGCAGCCGACGCAGCGGCGCGCGTGCGCTTGTCGCGTTCCCAGCGCGTGCGTGCACGTGCGACGTGTTCGTCAGTGAGCGGCGTGATGTGGCTGCGCACGGTCACGTCGAGTGATCGCAGCATGGCCACGACCTCCTCGCTCGTAATGCCGAATTCCGAAGCCAGATCCGTTACGCGAAGCTTTGTTGACACCCCTACCTCCGTTGTGCCGTCACGGGCTCATCGGGGCCAATGCCCCGCGGATACCCCGCGCCAGCGCTTCATCCACCACCGCGACGACCGTCGTGGTTTCACGCCCCACCGCGGCACCAAGATCCCCCGCGGTCACACCACCGATCACCAACACATGCCTCGCCGCGAGTAGCGGCAACACCTTTGTGCGGCTGTTTTCCGCCGCATCGTCCGCGACCAGCGTGAGCCGAACCGAACGCTTCCCCACTGCTGCCTTCACCTGCTCGACGCCAACGACCACCGACCGCGCACGAAGCCCGAGCCCCAGCAAGCCACGAACTTTCACCCACTGGGCCGCGCTCATCGTGACCGACTTCTTGGGCCGAGTGCCTAATCCTCCGCGCGGGTCGTCACGCACTCTGCGGCGCGCCTTCCTTTGCTGCTGTTGCGGCGCCTGCGCTGTCGCTCGCTTCCGCACCCTCGTCGGTCAGTTCGTTGATGAGCTTCATGATGCGCTCCGCTTCCTCCAGCGCGATGCCGGGGAGACGGAGAAAATCTTCCTTATCAAGATCGATAATGTCGTTGAGCGTGGCGTATCCACCAGCATCGAGCACGGCGACCGTCGCCGGCGGCAGTCCCTCAAGATCCGACAGCTTGACATCGGAGCCAGCCTCGATCGCCAGTTCCTCTTCCGGCAGTGGCTGGAAGAGCGGCGCCTCACCACTGCGCTCGAGCCATTCGCGACTCGAGTACAGTTCGATTTTCCACTCTGTCAGTTCCGATGCGAGGCGCACGTTCTGACCGTTGCGGCCGATAGCCAGCGAGAGCTGGTCCTCGTCCACGACGGCCTGAATGGTCTTCGTCGCCGGGTCGCTGAATACGCGTGCGACCTTGGCGGGAGCGAGTGCGAGACGCGCGAACCGTTCCGGATCGGACGACCACGGGACGATGTCGATTTTCTCGCCGCCGAGTTCCTGTACAACGGTCTGCACCCGCGAACCCTTCATCCCAACGCAGGCGCCCACCGGATCGATCGCTTCGTCGCGCGAGAACACCGCGATCTTGGTGCGGCTGCCCACTTCGCGGGCGGCAGCGCGGATCTCGACGATTCCCTGCTGCAACTCTGGCACTTCAAGGTGGAACAGCGCCTTCACGAAAAGGGCGTCACCGCGCGAGAGCACGAGCCGCGGCCCCTTCGGCGTCTCCTCGACCTTTTTGAGCACGGCGCGAATCGGTTCACCCTGTTTGTAGTGCTCACGGTGATTTTGTTCGCGATACGGAATGATGGCCTCCGCCTCGCGGAACTTGTTCAACATCACCACGATCTTCCCGCGCTCGATCTGCTGGATCTCGCCAGACAAGAGGTCGCCGACACGACCAGCGAACTCGTCACGAATCTTCGTGCGTTCGCCTTCACGGACGCGCTGGACGATCCGCTGCTTCGCAGCCTGCACCGCCGAACGGCCAAACTCGGCGAAATCCACGGCGGTCTCCATGACGTCGCCGATCTGATAGGCCTCGTCCTCGTACCGGGCTTCTTCAAGCGTGATCTGGCTGGCCGGATCCTCGACCAGGGCGACGACGCTCTTGAGCAGCACGATGCGGATCTCGCCGCGGTCATCGTCGACCGTGACCTCAGCCTGAACGGTCGGGCCGTGCTTCTTGGCCAAGGCGGCATGAATGCCATCGCGCAGGAGCTCCGTAAGCTCCGAACGCTCGATCTTCTTCAGGTGCGCGAGTTCGCGGATCGCAGTCAGAATTTCAGTTGAACCAGCCATCGGGGATCGCCCTCAGGTATTCCAATGAACGGCGAGGCGGGCCTGCTCGATATCCGCCACCGCCAACTCGTGTTCCGTGCCTTTCAGGTCCCGCAACGTCACTGTTGCCGTATCGCCGTCACCAGCGACCCCGACAATCTCCACTTCGACATGTCCACCAACCGCGGCAAATCGCGCGCTCTTCACCGTCGCGCGCCGTCCCACGAACCGCTGCCAATCCTTCAGCGCCTTCAGCGGACGATCGAGTCCCGGCGAGGACACCTCCAGCACGTACCGACCGTCGATCAGGCCGGGTTCCGTGTCAAACCTCGCTTCAATTGCGCGCGACGCCCGCTCACAGTCCCCAACCTGTACTTTCTCGCCATCTCGCCGGTCAATCCGAACGTCGACGACAGGCCTCGAACGCGGCCCCCCAATACGGACGTCTACGAGATCGTAGCCGATGGCATCAAGTTCTTTCTGGACAACAGCTTGCAGACTACTGCTCACGTTGATTCTGCGACTCCAGCGGAGACAAAAAAATGTGGGGCAACTTCCCCCACATCCTGCCGACGTTCCGAGCACCGCCGACCATCTCCAATGATACGGCTCGGTCAGGGCGGCGTCAAGGTAAATCCAAAAGCAGCCAACTCAATCGTCCTGGCGGGATGCGATCACCGCTATCTGACGCGCAGCATCGCCAGCGCGGTGCGAGAAGAACCGATCGTTGTCGCAACGGGTGCACGATTCGCTCGCCGACAGGTGGCCAACACCGGCGCCCTGTGCCTGCTCGGCGATGCGCCCCCGCAGATCGACGCTCCGATGCCGGAATGTACGCGATCCCGTGAGCTGCTCGTACACGTCAGGGCCAACTTCGTAGCAGCGGCCGCAGACAGCAGGACCGAGATGCAGGTGCAGATCCTCCGCGGCGAGTCCGGACGCGGCCAACCGCCAGATGACCTGTTCGATCAGATGCGCTGCCGTCCCGCGCCAGCCGGCGTGGACCATGGCCACCACACCCGACGGGTGAGCCACGAACACCGGCACGCAATCGGCGATCGTCACCGCGGCGGCGATCGCGGGCGCGAATACGACATGCGCGTCCACGCCTTCGATGCGATGCCATCCGCTCCACGGATCTCCGTGCTCGGCGATGGCGACTCCGTGCACCTGCCGCGCACTCACGAGCCCCGTCTGGCCAGGCATCAGCGCGCGCTGCATCGCGTTCCAGCGCGCCGTATTGGCCTCAAGCGTCGCCGGCTCTGAGAGCGAAAAGTCTCCGAGCGCGCGCGTCGTTGTGAACGCCGTGACGCCAAGGACCTCGAACTCGGCAACGCGTTCGCGGGTGGGCACGGTGGCCGACCCGGAAGGCGGATTCATCCGCGCCCGTTCTCCACCCGCTGGATGCTGGCGCCGAGCGCTTCGAGCCTCTCGTGGATGCGTTCGTAGCCACGCTCGATCTGTCCAACGTTGTTGATGACGCTCGTACCCTTGGCGCACAGCGCCGCGATGAGCATCGCCATCCCGGCCCGGATATCGGGTGATTCCACCGTCGCACCGCGCAACGGTGATGGACCGGAGACGAGCGCCCGATGCGGATCGCAGAGCACGATGC
>SXGR01001745.1_pt1 | contig 26527 bp, 9 predicted proteins | sample 3174711 | NCBI WGS metagenome assembly SXGR01 (sample SAMN11356860, study PRJNA531348) | freshwater metagenome | isolation source: freshwater sample F1-60 | place: China: Fuxian Lake, Yuxi | collected 2017-12-25
CCAGACGGTCGGACGCGATGGTGCCACTGCGACGGCGTCCGAGTCGGCGCAGAGCGATGTTGTCAGCCTCTCGAGCGCGGCCGGTGGCTCCAACGGTTCGATCGTCATCAGGACGATCGCGGGTTCGATCACGCTCAGCGAGGGTAGTGCAGCCAATGACATCGATCCCGATGCGGCCGTCATTGCCAACGGTTCAGGTAACGTCTTGATCTCGGCAGGCGGCAGCACGTCGGACCTGACGCTGCTCGCGAACGCCGACATCCGGAGCACCACCGGCCATATCACTTTGAAGGCCGGTAGAACCATCGACCTCCAGACACAGGCTGGGGTGTCGACCACCGGGTCCGGCAGTCTTGACATTGCAGCCAGTGCGGGAAGCCTCCTGATGGCTCCCGATGCGGGCTTCGCTTCGGTAAACGGCGATATCCGGTTATTCGCAGGGAACGATGTTGACGATCAGATCGCTCTTGGGGTGATCGTCGCAGCCAACGCCAATGTGTCAATCAGCACCACGGGTTCGGTGGTTGATGCCGACGCTGTCTCTTCGTCCGATGACACGACCGTGGATGTACGGGCACTCGGATTGCGCGTTGACGCCGGCAAGGGCTTCGGCTTGCTGGCAGGCAACAGCCTCAATCTGGCGGTAAACGCCATCGAAACCACAGTCGAGACGCTCTCGGTCATCGTTCGCGGGTCGGATGGTGTGAACGTACTCGAGACCGATGCTCTTGGCATCGGCAATGTTGCAAGCCTGGTCGATGCGACCCAGGCGGTATCGGTTCAGACAGTTGGCGCCAACGTCACCACTAGCGCAAGCAGCGAAGCCACCCAGAGCGATGTTGTCACGCTGGGCACGAACGGAGCGAACGGCAGTATCGTGATTCGCACCCTGGCAGGTAGCCTCACGCTCTCCGAGGGCACGGCGACCAACGACCCGGATAGCGACGCGGCGGTTGTCGCGAACGGCTCCGGCAACGTCCTCCTGCTGGCGGGCGGCGCCGGCGCCGACCTCATCGCCCGTGCGAACGCCGATGTGCAGAGCACGACCGGCCACATCACGCTCAAGGCTGCGCGCGCGGTCGACCTCCAAGCCGGCACGGATGTCTCGACGACCGGTGCCGGAAGTCTTGATCTGCTTGCGGCGGGCGGCAGTTTCACGATGGCTGCTGATGCCTCGCTTGGCACGGTCAATGGCGACATCCGGGTGGCCGGTGGAAGCGATGTGTCACATCAGGTGTCGGTCGGCGTGATCCGGGCGACGAATGCCAACGTATCGATTACCGCATCGGGGTCGGTACTTGATAGCGATAGCGTCACCGCGCAGGCCGACGACTCCACCGTTGACATCGAGGCGCTGGGGCTTCGGGTCGATGCGGGTAAAGGGTTCGGGTCGCTGGCTGGCAATAGCCTCAATCTGAGCGTCAATGCGATCGAGACCAAAGTCGCGGTCCTGTCGGCCGTGGTGCGCGGCTCGGACGGCATGAACATCCGTGAATCGGACGGGCTCCGCATTGATGATGTGTTCAGCCGGGTCGACGCCGATTCCAACCCCGCCACGCAGTTTGCAGCGTCGGTGTATTCGGTTAAGCCAGACGCCGGCACGCAGGTCGCGACCGACGCGGCGCGGAGCGATCTCACGACCATAGCCACTGAGGCGGGTGGCGCCAACGGCACCATCGTGCTGCGCACTGCATCGGGCGATCTGGTGCTCGAGGGCGGCAGCGCAACGGGTGCGGGGTCAGCGGTGACCCTGAGCGGCAGCGGCGGGCTACGGCTCGAGGCGCTAGCCGGCGCGATCCGGATTAATTCCGACGTAACAAGTGCCACCGGTCACCTCACGATGCTCGCGGGCTCGGGCATTTCGGTCGGGTCGACCACTGCTGCGGGCGTCCATATACGCTCGGCCGGTCAAGGGTCGGCGCTTCTGGATGCAGGCGCTGGGGCAGTGACTTTCGACGGCACGGCGTCGCTTGACATGGGCGGCAATATTCAACTCCGTGCCGGTACCGCGATCACGCTCGCTGGGCTCAAGGGAGCCTCGGTCAGCCTGTCGGCTGTGGGCGGCGCGATTTCACCGGCCGCCAATTACGTCGGTCCTGCTTGGGTGATCACGGCTGATGCGCTCAAGCTCGATGCCACCGGTGCGATCGGAACACCGACCTCGCCCTTTGCGCTCGACGTCGGGAAGCTTTCGGCGCGAACAGGGGGTACCGGTAATGCGGGTCTGTTCCTGCGCGAGCGTAACGACGTTGTGATCGACACTGTCAGCGCGCCGCTTAAGCTCGTCGGTATCGATGGGCAACTCGCTGACCGCTCCGATGCCTGGGCGGGTGATCTGGTGGTGGCGTCGGGCACCGGGGCGATCGTGCTCACCACTGAGGCAGGTTCGATCGAGCTTCGTGAAGGGCGCGCGCCTGACGTCACAACCGCCACAACCGATGCGGGGACGGCGGTGGGCACCCCGGGGGCGGGCAATGTCCTGATCCGCGCCAATGGAACGGGCGCCACATTGAGTGTTCAGGGCGATATCCGCTCGGGCTCCGGCGATATCACCCTCATTTCCGAGGGTTCGCTGTCGGTGGGAAGCGTGGCGGTTCCGGGTGTCGACATCATTACCGGTCAGCCCGCCCAAGGCGTTCCGCCGTCGACGGTTCTGGTTGAATCGAGGACGGGGTCGGTCCTGATGCGCGGCACCAGCGCTGTGGGTGCGCCGGGCGACGTGCTGATCCTCGCCGATCAGGATATTTCGCTGAGTAGCGTAACCGCGGAGGGCTTCTCGGCCAAGGCCACCAAGGGCAAGGCGTCCGTCGGCGAAGGCGGGGCGCCGCAGACGACGGTGTCGGAACTCCTCCTCAGCGCAGTCGGCAGCATCGGTACGGCCGCGTCGCCGCTTCGTGTGGAGGGCGGCCGGCTGACGGCACAGTCCGCAAGCGGAGACATCTACCTGCAGTCGAAGGGTGAACTCCGGGTGGTGTCTGTTGGGATCGACGTTCGTGAGGTACAGACCAACGGTTCGAGCCTGGCGAAACCCACGCTGTCACAAAACGGCATCCGCAGCACCACCACTACGCCTTCTACGGTCGCGATCGACGTTGAGCAGGGTAACCTCGTCATCGATGCCGGTCTGATCCGTGCCGATACCGTCAGGATCACCACGCGCCAGGGCTATGTCGTAGACGGAAACGACGGAGCGTCGGGCAATTTCGTTGACGCCGATCTCGATATCGATGCCCGCCGCCTGATCCTCGATGCACCCTGGGGGGCGCTTGCGCAGCAGAACAAGCAGGTGCTGCTCGACGCATTCGCCAGCCGACCGACGCTTTCCGAGGGCACGAACGCGAGCCAGTTCCTGTTTGGCGCCATTGGTGATAACGACTCACGCGCCGCAATCGAGTACGCGGTGGCGTCCCAGACCGAATACGAGTCGTGGCTCTATCCGAACAAGGTCGGTAACGACAACGGTCTGGCGGACATTCCCAACCTGCGGAAGTTCGCGCGAACGCTCGAGTTCGTCGCCAACCGTGAGCCCTCGCGTGCGATTACGCTTGCGGCGATGAACGACCCGAGCCGGGTTGCCGATCGGGGCGAACTGCGAACCACCGGGCTCAAAGTCACCGGTACCACGGTGAACTTCGAGACCGCTGTGGTTGCTGACCTGATCGACCTTGATGTGGGCCCGTTGACCGGAAGCGATAAGGGTCTTCTGGTGCTGAATGGCAAATTGAAGGCGTCTGGTCTGGGTGGGCTTAACTTCTCGGATCGCGCGTTCGACGTGCAGGTTCCCTCCACATTCCGGGTGACGGCCAACCCGGCGACCGGGTCTTTCGAGCTGGGCGGCCCCGCGTTGGGCGATGTCAGCGTGCGTCGAGTCGATGGCAAGCTGATTCTTTCGCGTGAGGGCAGCACCGTCGAAATCGCCAACCCGGAGGCCGTGACCTTCAACGTGCGCGCGGGCGAGGTCCTCACGGGCACGGCGGACGCGTTCAGCAACCTGCGTATCACCGGGGCGGGCAGTGTTGTGCTGCCCGCACTCACAGCGGCCTCGACCACGCAGCCGGTCCTGATCAATTTGTCTCAGATTGCCGGAAGCACGCTCACGCTGGCCGTACCGGCCTCGGCCACCTTGGATGCCGGCTCCAACATCGGTCAGTTTAAGGTGCGCATGGGCTCGGGGCAGACGCTCACGCTGTCGGCTGCCCAGGCAAGTGGCAAGTCAATCAATGGAACGGGTTCGGTCACCATCACGGGTCTTGGGGCGGGCGGTACGGCAGTTGACCTGACTGGTGTGATCTCGACTGGCGCGCTGCTGGCCGAGGCGGTGCCGGGCGCGGTGCTCACCACCGCCACCTTGCTCAATCCTCGCTTCGTGATCCAGTCGGCTGGCGCAACAGGTTCAGCGCAGTCGCTCACGATTGCCTCGGCCCTTGCCAACGGTCGCCTGATCCGGGCGGCGGGTGAGGTCACCGTCACTGGAATCAACGGCACGGCGGTCGATCTCACTCGGGTTCAGGCCATTGGCAACACGGCGCTGAGCCGTCGACTGATCATCGCTAATGACACGACGCTCGCGGCCGCGACCGACCTGGGCGGCTTCGGGGTCGAAGTCGCTTCGGGTCGCACGCTCACACTGGGTGCCGGACAGGCTAGCGGTCGGAGCCTGACCGGAGCGGGCAATGTCCAGATCACCCGGGTGGACGACCGGACGCTCGACTTCAGTCAGGTTGCGGTGAGCGGGACCCGCAGCGGGGCCCTCGCATGGGGCGTGTCGCTGGTTCGTCTCGACGCGGGAACGGTGCTGAGCGCCGTGAATCTGTCGGTCGGCGCAGGCCAGACGCTGGTGCTGGGCGCGGCGCAGGCGACTCGCATTGCCACCGATGGCGGGCGTGTGGTCGGTGCGGGCACCACCAAAATCTCGAATCTGGGTTCGGTCTCGGCCAATCTGTCCTCGATACAGACGGCACGTGTAGAGGCCACGCTGACCGCGAGCGTGTCAGCGCTTGCGGCCGGTACGGTCCTCGGCTCGGCCGTCGTGTCGATCCCGGCAGGGAGCAGCCTGGCGCTGTCGGCGGCGCAGTTGAACGGCGCGCGTCTCGAAGGGGCCGGCACTCTGGTGCTGACCGGACCGATCTCGTCGAGTACCTCGCTCGCTGGCGCGGCGACCCAGACGGTCGATCTGACCAGTGCCTCCCTTGCTGCCACGACGGGCGCAGGGACCGAGATCACGCTCTCCAGTTCGTCCCGCTTTGTCGTCACGCCTCAGCAATTGCAGGCCACCAAATTACGTGGAAACGCTGCCAACAACACGCTGCTTGTCGATGTGTCGGGGCTCAGCTTTACACCGGACATCTCGGGTACGCCAACGGCCACGATGCTGCTTGACATCACCGACTCGGTCGGTGGTAACGATACGGTATCGTTCCGGTTTGGTTCGGGTAGTACGGCGCGGGTTGTTCGGCTCGATCCCGCCTCGGTGATCAAGCTCGGCCAGATTGGTAACGGCGAGAACAACACGCTCGAGTCGAGCAACGGTGTGCTCGACATTAGCCGGGTACCGCTCGCCAATCTCGGCGGATTCTCCCGCGTGGTGGTGAACTCGGCCCTCACGGTGTCGGTCGAGCAGATGAAACACCTCCTCGATACCGGGGGCCTGTCTGAATTCCTGGGCGACGGTGTGTTGACCGTTGAAGGCACGATCGATCGCGAGATTGATCTGCGCAAGATCGCTTCGTTCCAGCCAGGCGGTGCGATCAAGCCTGAAATCCGGTTTGCGAACGCCACGCTGGCCTCGGTCAAGGACAGCAGTGCGGCGGGCGCGGGGATCATCCTCCCGCCGTCGGGCAGTGCGGTACAGATCCGGCTGGGGTCTCAGCTTGCGCCTGGGTTCGATGTTCCCGGTGCGCCCATCGCCGCAAACGCCAGCGTGGTCGTGTTCAACGGCAGGCAGCTCCAAGCGCTCGCCAGCCAACCGGATGTAGCCAATATTTCTTCGATTACGCTTTCTGGGGATATCGCCATCACCGGGTCAGTCAACCTGGGTGCGGGGGGCCCGTTCCGGTCCAGCCTTGTGCTGGTTAACAGCGCCACGTCGATCAACGTCGGCGCCGGTGCGACGCTCACGCTCAGTGCGGCGCAGGCCAACGGGGCGATGGTCGGTGGCGCGGGCCAGGTGAAGGTCACTGGGCTGTCGCAATATCTCGCCGCCCAGGGGGTACCCAGCTTCGACGGATTGTCGGCCGCAACTGCCGTGGTGATCGATACCACCATGACGCTGCCTGGAGCAGTCGAACTCGGCCAAGCCGGGCTTGAAGTGGCGGCGGGTGCAACGCTTACCGTAAGCGCCTCGCAAGCCAGTGGGCGCACGATCAGCGCCGGTACCGGAGCACAACCGTCCCTCGTCATCACCGGGTTGGGTGGCTGGACGGTTGATTTCACGCGCGTGGCGTCCGGGCTTGCCAGCCAGGCTCAGGTATCGTCCAACCTTACTGTCTCCTCGGGGAGCCTTCTCGGCCCGGTAGCCCTCGCGCTCTCTGGCGGGGCACAGGTTGTGATGTCCGACAGCCAGGCCAGTGGCCGCGCTGTGACCGGTTCGGGCTCGGTCAGCCTCACCAGCCTCGATGCTGCGCCGTCCAACCTGTCGGCGATCGCGGTGCCAACTTCAGCTGTCATCGGCCGCAGCATTGAAGTCCACCCGGCGTCGGTCCTTGGGGATCGACTCACGTTGCAGGTCGCCGATGATGTATATCTCACGCTGACTACAGCGCAGGTAACGACCGGACAAGCCAGCAACGTCGCAGGGCGTTCGATCACGGGTACGGGCTCAGTGGTCGTGACGGGATTGGGCAGCGCACGGGCGATGCTTGACAACATTTCTGTTGCGGGTACGGTCACGGCGATGGCGTCGGTCAGCGCGACGCTTGATAGCGAATCCAACCTTGGAGCGTCGTCGATCCGGGTGGGGGCTGGCGCAACGCTCACCATGTCCCCGTCTCAGACACTGGTGGGCAGTGGCGCGACAGCGGTGGCTCGCGACATGGCGGGCGAGGGTGCGCTGCAACTGGCGGGCGCGGCCGGAACTGCGGCCTCGCCGACGGTGGTGAGTGGGGCGAACCTGTCAGGAAGCGAACTCACTCTGATCGTCAATACGCATCAGAATCTCTCTGGCGTATCGCTGGGTACCTCGCCGGTCGTGGTTAATTCGGGGGCGTCAGTCACCCTCAGCGCATCCCAGGTTGGTGGACGCAAGGTTAGTGGTGATGGCCAGGTGCTCATCACCGCACTCGGCGCGTCGCCCCAGGCCGATCTCTCCGGCGTCACGGCGTCAAGTGCCACGGCGCTCATTTCCTCAAGCACGATCTTCAAGGGGGCCTTGGGCAAGACCCAGCTGGTGATCAGCCCGGCTGTTACGCTGACCATTAACGGTAGCATCGTAAGTGGCGCAACCGTTACCGGTGGCGGCCGGTTGATTGTCGTCACCGGTGAGATCGCAGGCCCGACGGGCAAGATCCTGTCGCCGACCGAGGCTCTCACCCGGTTCGATCTCAGCAAAGTCGCGAAGACGGTCACGATCGAGTCCCGCCTCAACTCGGGCACCGAGCTCGAGACCGATTCGGTCGACATCAAGGCCCTTGGACAACTTGCCGGTTCTAACGATATCGTGCAGCTGCGTCCCACGGTGGATACCAAAGGGATCAGGCTTGCGGGCGCATCCAATGCAAGTTCGGCCACCTCGCTCTTCGTCAACACCACCGAGCTGCAGGCGCTGAAGGTCAAGGAACTGGTGGTCGGTTCCTACACCGGTAAGCACACGATCGACGTAGGCGATCCGGGCAATGCCCAACCGATCATCTTCAACGTTCCGCTAACCCTGCAGGCGCCGGTAGCGGGTGGGCACATTTACCTGAACCAGCAGATCAAAGGCGAAGTGCTGAAGATCTACGGTTCGGGGGCGACCACCTCACTCAACAACGATGTGTCAATGTCGGACGATGTGTTGATCGACGACCGGGTGATCGTGACCGGAGGCCGCACGATCGTCGCGAGGACGGCGGTGCCAGGTGGCGCGGGTACCGAAGGCATCCGCATCACCGGTGACGTGGTCGATGGCAACGCCAATGGCACCGACAGCCTCACGCTGACCGCCGGGGGCCATGACATCACGTTCAACAAGTCGGTGTCGCTCAACGCGATGACGCTGTCGAATTTCGATGACTTGAAGTTCGAGGGCGATGTCACGATCGATGGCGGCACGCTTGACATCACGGCGGGGGCGGGCGATACGGTTCGCTTTGGCGGCCGCGTGACGCTACTGAACGGTGCGAGGCTGCTGGTCAACGGGGCTGCGGGCGGTGTCGCCGATATGGTGATCTTTGACGGCGGCCTCGGGATTGGCGGCACTTCGGCAGCGGCAGGGGTGAGCGTAACGCTATCCAACATCGATCAGGTGGTGCTGAACAACGCCGCCGCTACGGTCGGCACTGCGGGTCACTTCACGATCAATAGTGCAGCCGAAGTGAAGCTCACCGCGCGCACGGGCGCAGGCGCCAAGACGCTGATTGAGGCAACGGGTAGCGACGGCGCGGGCCTGACCTTTGGTCCGCCCCAATACCCGGCCAAGACCGGTCTCACCTCGCCGGCGGTGACCACGGCCATGGCGCTGGGCAGTATCGACCTGGTGATTAATGCAGCCGGCACGCTGCAGTTCAACAAAGGTCTCGCGCTCCTGGGCGGCTCCACGCTCGACATCAACGGAGCCACGGTTGAGGGCGCGACCAACCGGGTGATCTTCGACGGCGGATTGCGTAGCGACGTCAGCGGTGCGCGGACCACTCAGGTGAGCATCGACAATGTGTCGAGCATCGACTTTGGCGCGCTCAGCCTGCCTGCCAACCCGGCCACTGCGGCCACCGCCTCGAACCTTCGTCTGTCGGCAGTATTGGAGGGGGGTACAGCGGGTAAGTTGTCGCAGGTGGAGATGAGCTTTGCGGGGAATGATGGCCAGCAACTGCTGATCCGGTCGGCCTCAGGTCAGGGCGTGGTGTTGGGTGCGATCAACGCGAACGCGTCAGTGTCGGCTGCGGACACACGCTTTGACATCACCGCCGCAGCGGCGCGGTTCGACCAGTCGATGTCGGTGCACAGCCTCGCTGTGAGGGGCGATGCCGGGGGGTCGCTTGCGATCACCTCGGGTGCGGCGGCCGGGCAGACGGTTACGGTCACGACGAGCGCGACCAGTGGACGCGCGGTTGAGTTGGCCGCCGACAGCACGGTGGATATCGCCGCGGCGGTGAAGCTGCGGGGTTCGGGCGGGGAGTTCGCGTTGAGCCCGGCCACGCCCACGCAGGCCATAGTGATCGGCGATCTGGCGAGCGATCCGGGGGCGTTGCGGATGCTGGCTCGAGGCGGGTTCGATAGCGCGCTTGATGGGTTCAGCGCGTTGGTGATCGGCAGCGACCAGCAGACGGGCTCGATCACGATGGGACAGTCGGGGACGGGCCTGAGCTTTGCCGATCCGGTGGCGGTACGAGTGAAGGCGGACGGTGCGGTACCGGTACGGTTGCAGAACGAGATCCGGGGCGTGTCGCTCACGATTGGCGCGGGCAGCGTGGTCGTGAGTAGCGGGCCGCTTCTGAGCTTCACCGACCGGATCGAATTTGGCGGCGCGTTACAGGTGGCGGGCAGCACCACGCTACAGTCAAGAACCATTGATTTCCGCGGAGGGGCGGGTTCAGTGACCGCGCCCACATCGGCAACGCTTACGCTGCAGCCCGATAGCAAGACCAGTGCCATCCGCTTGGGTGGCAACGAGGCCGCAGGCACGTTTGTGCTCGATGCCGAATCGATCGCTGCGCTTGCCGCGGGTAGCGGCCGTGTGGTGGTGGGCTACGACGCAAGCGCCAGCACCGGTGGCCGGGGCGATGTCTCGGTGATCAGTGCGGTTGACGTGAAGCGGCCGCTGTCGGTGTTTGGCGGATCGCTCGCCATGACGGCGGCTGATCGGCTGAGCGGTAACGATGTACAGGTCCGCCTCACCGGTAACGCGACGGTGTCGGAGATCCGGGGCGACACCTCGGTGGCGGTACACAGCACGGGTGGGGTGATTCAGTCAGCCGATGTGAGCCTTCTCAACATCGGCACGCGTAGCGCGGGTTCGGTGCCGCTCCTGGTGGTGAGTGGCAAGGGCCCGGCTGTGGGGTCCGGGCAGTCGCCTCTGAAGGCGTCGGCTGACAGCGTGAATGTGATGGTGCCTGCGGGCGGCGTGGACCGCACACAGCTTGCAAACGGCACCACGCGTTATCTGGGCTATGACGCCAACGGTCGTTATCTGATGCTCAACGTGACGGCGGGACAGTCGAAGTTCAGCCCGTCGATTTACGATCCGCAGGGCGATAGCTGGCAGCAGAGCCAGCTTGGGGCGGCGGCGGTGGCGTATCGCGCCACACCCAGCGCCACGACGCTGCTTGCGCTCAAGTCGCTTGACACGGCGGTCGCGGTGGCACCGTCGGGCGGTGGCGCGGCGCCGGTACTGAAGAGCCTCAACACCAATACCCAGGCGTACCTGCAGTCGCTGGGCAGTGCGGAGCGGGTAAGCGTGGGGGCGGCCCCGAACTGGGGAACAGCGCGGACGGGCGATGGGCTGCTCGATGAACTATTCGATCCGCTGGAGGCCGACCGGGCCACGGATCCTTCGCAGCTCGAAAATGCATGGCTGCTGGGTACACCGTCTTATCTGCCGGGTGTGACCGGGGCTGACACGATCGGTGCGAGCGCGTATGAATATTGGAGTGATGACGATGAACTCAGCATCTGATCGCGGCGGGCGGCAGCCCGTGGACGATCGTCGTAGCGTGGCGGATCGGCTTCGTCACCTAGCGGCTTGGCTGTTGGCGGTACCGCTCGTCAGCCTGCTGGTGGCTGGATGTGGGGGAGGAGGCGGGGCCTCCACAGCCTGGTTCGAGGTGTCGGTATCTGGGGTCGGGAGTACAACGAGTTCCGCTTTTGAAGGCGGCAGCATTGTCCTGAAGGGGAGCGACGGAGCGACCTACACCGTGCCAGCGGTGGCGGAGGCGGGTGCAGGATTGTTTGTCACGAGTACGGGCAGCGTACCTGCCACGCTGGTAGTCGATCGCAACCCCGTCAACCGGATGTGTTCGATCAGCGCCGCGCCCGCTGCGTTAGGCGGACGGGGCTCGGCTTCGCTATCTTGCGTGCACACGCCAATCAACGATACGGGCCTCACCGACTGTATGTCAGGCGTTGACTGTGCGTTACAAGACGGCGGGACTGGCCGTGGGGCGATTCCGGCCAAGCTGGGGAAACTCAATGCCGGTTCCCCCGGTTCGTTTGACTACACCCGGATCTGTAATAACGGCGCAGAGGAGGGCGCAGCGGGTTGTCCGAGTGGCGCTCCGGTGGGCGCGGGAGCGTCTGAGTGGGGATGCACCCGCGACAACGTCACCGGGCTGGTGTGGCGGGTCGTGGACTATCCCGGGCGCTACACGCAAGGCGACGCGATCGCTATTCCTGTGGAAGGCTGGTGCGGCCGCACTGCCAGCAGCTGGCGATTGCCGTCGGTCGATCAATTGCAATCGGTATTTTTCAATGCGGGAACCCTTGAGGGAACCGACCGCGTAGCGGCACACACGTTATGGCTGCCGATGCTCAACTTCAACCGGCGAAACGCACTTGAGAACCCCATTCCGTCCAGCATCAGCTCGGAAGGCAGCGGCTTCTGGAGCAGCACGCTGGTCGCCGCGGCTGCAGGCGATGCCTGGATGGCGCTCTTCCAGGGCAATGGTCGCGTTCGAGTTGAGGCGTCCAACACGCTACGCCTGCGGGTGGCACCCGTTAGCACAGCAGACCTGGCCTCGCGCTTTGCCGATACCTATTACACCGCAGCGCGCTGGGACGCGAACCTAGGCGCAGGTACGCTGCTGGATCGACGCAGCGGACTGATGTGGATGATCTGCTCGGCGGGCTGGAGCTTCAATACCACTGCGGGGCGTTGCGACCCGGTGGCAGGGCAACCCGCGGTGCGAGCGTTCCGGGACGCGCTCGCCGAGTCGCTTGCCGTGAATCAGGACTCGTCACGGAACCGCGGCTATTCAGACTGGCGAGTACCGAACCGGGCAGAGCTGGCAACCCTGGTGGATTGCGTGCGCTGGCGCCCTTCGGAGGGCGGCAGCGCCGGCTGTACCGATGTGGCGCTGAAGAAACTGGTTGACCTGGACCTCACTGGCGCTGGGTCGTTCTGGACGTCATCCTGGGTGCCCGGAAATGAAGTGTTCACGATCGATTTCAGCACCGGTGCGATCGGATTGAGTCCGATCATCGGACTCGACCCCCTCGATCTTTTGGCCCCGACCGCCTTTCGCGTCCGCCTCGTTCGTAATGCCCGCTGAGACGCTACACTCCTCAGGATCCAACGAGGCTTCTTCAAATGTTTGAACGACTTGTCGCGGTCAGTCGCGAGCAGCACGGCCATCTACGGGTTCGCCCCGCAATCGGATTCGGGTTTTCGCGTAACTTCCATCTCGCATCGCTTGCGATGCAGGAATTCGTACGCGCGTCGGCGTTCTATCCAATCGTGTTCCTCGACGACCGCGAGCGCGAGGCCTTTCGACCGGTGGCGCTACTCGGCGTAGAGTCGGGCGAGAATCTGTGCATCGACCCCGACGGGGTCTGGCTGAAGGGTGCCTACATTCCCGGTATTCTCCGGCGCTATCCTTTCGCGCTGGCAGATACCGAGCGCACTGACGAATACGCGGTCTGTGTCGATGCCGGTTCAGGTCTGCTCGATGAACATGAGGGGCTGCCGCTCTTCAATGCCGACAGCGCGCCCACCGAAACACTGGAGAACGTCAAGCGATTCCTGGGTGAACTCCAGCAGATGGATACGCTCACGCGACAGTTTTCCGCATTCCTAGCCAGGCACAACCTGCTGCGTCCGCTGAATCTGCGCGTCCAGGTGGCGGGGTCGGCGCGCGACATCGCTGGCAGCTACGTTATCAATGAGGAGCGCTTCGACGCGCTGAACGATGCGGTGTTCCTCGAAATGCGTTCGCTCCGGTACCTGCAGCCGATCTACGCCCATCTGTCGTCGCTGCCGCAGATCGACCGTCTGGTGCGACTCAAAGAGGGGCGCCTCACGGCGGCCTCGTCGTCCGAGCCCACGCCGGCGGCATTGCCTGCTGCAGAGCCGCCCCCTCCCGACGCGGCGGCTGCACCGCGGCCCCGTGCGCGGCGCCGTGCCGCTGCGAAGTCCTGATCGTCCACCCTCCAAGCAGCATGAACGATCCAGGCGCCCCGCGATCGCTACGCCCGGCTCCGGCCGAGCCCGGTGGCCCTCGCGTCGATGCAAAGGCTTTGCTTGTTGGCATCCAGCTTCTGCGAACAGCGCCTCAAGATGACGCTTTCTGGTGCGAATTCGTCCGCTGCGCGGCACTGCTGTGCCGGGCGCAGGCATCGGTCTGCCTTCGACTAGACGAAGCTGGCTGGCAGGCAATCGCCGATTGGAAGGCCGTCGAGACTGGTCTTTCTAACCGCTGGCCCGGGCTCGCCTCCAACCTCGCCGAGAGGCTGGGTGAAAAGGGCTTTGGAACCGTCCCCTCGGGGCCTGGCACGCCGGTCATCGTGCTGGGCATCCGGCTGCCGCAAGCCCGGTCTGCAATCCTTGTTCTCGAGATTTCGGAGGCCGAGCGCCCGCGCCTCAATGAACTGGTGCTACGGGCACAGCTGATCGCGGATATTCCGTCCGACGGACTGCCAGGCGCTTCGCGGCGTACAGGCGATGCGCTCATCCGACCCGCAGGCGTCGGACTGGAGGACCCTGCTGCGCGCGGTGCCTTGCTCGCCTGGCTGGACCTGGTGATTCAGGTCACGCGTCATCGAGAGTTTGGGTCGGCGTCGCTCGCCCTGGTGAACGGCATTGCCGCCCAGACCGGTTGGACCCAGGTGAGCCTCGGTTGGCGGCGCGGCCCGTATATGCGGATGCGCGCGATCAGTCATCTCGACCGCTTCGAGCGGCGCGCAGACCACGTACGCTTAATCGAGTCGGCGATGGAAGAAACGCTCGATCACGACGCCGCGGTTCATGATCCAGGGCCAGGCGAGGCAGGCGCCCCCGTCATCGCGCACGCGCGTCTTCGTCAAGGATTAGGTTTCGCCGCACTGCTCAGTATGCCGCTGCGTGGTAATGACGACGTCACCGAGGCCGTACTGCTGCTCGCGCATGACGACATCGCGCCGCCTCCTGTTCCGCTCGAGGCGCTGGAACTCGGTTTGCAGATGGTGATGCCCTGGCTCGCCGAACTGGAGCTGCGTGACCGGTGGATTGGTGCTCGCGCCGGGCATCACATTAGCCGGCTGGCGGTTGAGGCGGTACGTATCAACCATATCGGCCGTAAGCTCCTTGCCATCTGCTCTGCGGCTCTGATGCTGTACGGAATTTTTGGGTCCTGGCCTCACCGCATTGACGCCAATGCCGAGCTGGTGACTGACAGCGCGCAGCTGCTCAACTCCCCCTTCGACGGTTACATGGACCAGGTGCTGGCCACCAGCGGCGATACGGTTCGTCAGGGGGCTGTCCTCGCGGTGCTCGACCGGCAGGAATTGCTACTTCAGGAATCCGAAATCAGGGCGGAAATCCGTCGCTTCACTGCAGAGTCTGAAAAGGCACGCGCAGCCGGGCAAACCGCTGATGTGCAGATCTCGATTGCAAGGCGAGCTCAGGCACAGGCGCGCCTTGAGCGCACGCTCTACCAGCTCGAGCAGGCGCGCATCGTTGCGCCGTTTGACGGGGTGATTGTCGAGGGCGAACGTCGCGAGCTGCTGGGCTCGCCGGTTCGGCGCGGCGATAAGGTGTTCCGTGTGGCGAAGGTCGAGGGCCTGTACGTCACGCTCTACATCCCCGAAGCCGATATGCGGTTCATCACGCCCGATTCGCGGGGCGAAATCTCGCTGCTCAGCCAGCCCGACCGAAATTACCCGATTCAGATCGAAGCAGTGATTCCCGTTGCCCAGGTCAAGCCCCAGGCGGGTAATCTTTTCATGGTGAGGGCCAGGCTTCTTGAGTCGTCCGAGGCCTGGTGGCGTCCCGGCATGACCGGACTGGCTCGAATTGACGCCGGGCAGCAAAACATCCTATGGCTGATGACCCGCCGCGCGATTGACGCGTTGCGGCTCAAGCTGTGGTGGTGATGCGCTCGCACCCGCTGTACACCGCCGGAGCCGTGCGGTGACTGCCCAGACCTTCAGCGAGTCCTGGCATCGTATCGCCGAGGCGCGCATTGGCCTGCTGCCCAGCGTACAGGTGCAGCGTCAGCGCTTTGGCGGCGCTGACTGGTATGTGCTGCAGGACCGATTCACCCAGCGCTTTTTTCGCCTGACGCCGCAGGCCTGGCGATTCGTGTCGCGGCTGTCTCCACGACGCACGGTTGATCAGGCTTGGCGCGAGTCGCTTGAAATATTCCCTGCGGACGCGCCGAGCCAGCACGAGGTTATTCAGATCCTTGGCCAGTTGCATCAGTCGAACCTGCTTTATTTCCGGAGTGAACCCGATAGCGTTGAAATTTTTGATCGCTATCGGCAGTTCAAGCAGCGTGAGCTGTACGGCAAGCTGCTCGGCTTTCTTTATTTGCGGATCCCGGTCTGGAACCCGAATGACTGGCTGAACACCATCATGCCGCTTATTCGGGCGATGGTGAGCGCGCCGGCAACGCTGATCTGGCTGTTCGTGGTCGTGGTCGGAGCCAAGGCGGTTCTTGAAAATTTGCCGCAAATCGCCGATGAGACGCAAGGGGTGCTCGCGCTCGACAACCTGATCTGGCTTTACCTCTGCATGGCCGCAATGAAGGTTGTGCATGAACTTGCTCATGCCTTTGTATGCAAACGCTTCGGCGGTGAAGTGCATGTGTTCGGCATCATGCTTCTTGTCATGGCGCCGTTGCCCTATGTCGACGCCACCGCATGCTGGGCCTTTCGAAGTCGCTATCAGCGTGCGCTGGTGGGTGCGGTGGGCGTGTTGTCCGAGCTTTTCATGGCTGCACTCGGTGCAGTCGTCTGGGCCAATACCGGGCCAGGGCTTGTCCATACGCTCGCCTTCAACGTCATGTTGCTCGGCTCCATATCGAGCCTTCTTTTCAACGGCAACCCCCTGCTGCGATTCGACGCGTATTACGTGCTCTGCGATCTGATCGATATTCCGAACCTCTACCAGCGGGCGAATCAGCAGTGGCTTTACTTCGCAGACCGCTACCTGCTCGGGAGCCGCGATGCCAAGGGACCATCGACCGATACCCGCGAGTGGTGGTGGCTGACTGGCTACGGCGGACTCAGTTTCGTTTACCGGCTGATGGTTGTTGCGCTGGTCCTCGAGTACGTGGCTGACCAATGGTTCTTACTTGGCGTGGTGTTTGCCCTCACGACCTTCATCATGCTGGTGGTTATTCCGCTCGCGAAGCTCTTCGGGCATCTGGCCGGGCCAGCTGTCTCGCGCAACCGAACCCGAGCCATTTCCGCCAGTGCGGTTGGATTGATCATTCCGATTCTGCTGGTGTCGATGGTGCCGTGGCGCGCATCCATTCGGGCGCCTGGGGTGATCGAGTCGGTCTCTGCCAATTCAGTTACCCCCGGCATGGCGGGGCGGTTGGACGCGCTGCACGTGAGGAATGGCGACCGCGTGAAAGCAGGCCAGCTGATTGCGCAGTTGAGCAATCCCGAACTCGAATACGAAATTCGGGCTTCCCGGCACCAGATCACTGAAACCGAGCTGATGCGCAACCAGGCCCTGGCGACCGCGCCCGCCGATGTTCAGCCGCTTCAGCGGCGGCTGGCGATGTTGCGTGAGAGGTTGACCGAGCTCGAGTACCGCTTCGAGCAGCTGAAGGTCTTGGCCCGCCACGGCGGCACATTCGTTGCGCCCAGAGTAAGCGAGAAACTCGGCAGCTGGGTGCAAAGAGGCGAACCCCTCGGGGATGTGGTCGATCTCGAGAATCTGCGATTTGTGGCGGTGGTGACGCAGCAGCAGGCCGACGAGCTCTTTACCTCCACGATTGAAAACGTGGCCATCCGGCTGAGCGGCCAAATTGATCGCGAGGTGCAGTCAACTGATTTCAACGTGTTGCCCTATCAGCGGCATCGACTTGCTTCGGCCGCGCTGGGGTGGAACGCTGGTGGAAGCATTCCGGTTCGGCAGGACGACCAGAAGGGTGAGACCGCAGCCGAGCCATTCTTTGAGGTGCGAGTACGGCTCGACCACACCGTCCCGGATCTGCTCACGTTAAACGGGCTGACGGGGCATCTGCGGGTTGCGCTCGCCCCAGTGCCTCTTTTGATGCAATGGCGTAAGTGGGCCATGCAACAGCTGCAGAAACGCTACCAGATCTGATATGAGCCCGTCTGGCCAGCAGCGCGCCTTGCGTTGGTATCCACCGCGTGAGGAAGTGCCCGTCACAGGCGAACGCTGGTCAGATTGGCGTCGTTGGCTCTGGTTTCGTTCTGGCCTCGCTGCGGCGAGGATCCGGGCCGAGGCCCGTGATGTGCTCGCGCGGGCCGCGCTTCTGGGTTCGCTGAGTGACCAGGAATTGTCGGCACAGCTTGCGCAGTCGGGCGCCACCCTGTCGCGTGCCCGGCGGCGGGGCGCACCCGCGGACCGGAAGCTGCTGCTCTTTACCCTCGCCCATGTTTGCGAGGGAGCTTTGCGGCGCGTTCGGATGAAGCCCTACCCGGTTCAGGTACAAGCCGCACTTGGACTTCTGGAGGGGTGTGCGGTCCAGATGAATGCAGGCGAGGGTAAGACGCTCTCGGTGGCCCTGGCCGCCTCGATGCATGGCCTCTCGGGGCGGCATTGTCATGTCGTCACTGCCAATGATTACCTCGCCGGGCGCGATGTAGAACTCATGCGGCCGTTGTTCGAGCTTTGCAACTTGAGTGCTGCGGCAGTGAGTCCTGAGTCCGACCCTGATGAGCGTATCGGTTGCTACGGTAGTGACCTGGTGTATGCAACAGGCAAGGAGTTACTCGCCGACTTTTTACGTGACCGGCTGGGCGGAGCCAGTTCTGGCACGGGTGCCTTGCGAACGCTTCGGGCGATGCGAAGCGAGCACGGATCGGTTGTGATGCGGGGGCTCGATGCCGCAATTGTTGATGAGGCCGACAGTGTGCTGATTGATGAGGCCACCACCCCGCTCATCATCTCCTCGGGCGAAGGCAACGAGATGCTGATGGAAGCGGTGCGTGTCGCCCGCGACCTTTGTGATGATCTGGTCGAAGGCCGCCACTACAAAATCGATCAGCGTTTTCGCGATCTTGACTTTACCGATGAGGGGCGTGCCTTCATCGAGGAGATCACTCAGCATCTTCCGGGGCTTTGGCGCTCAGAGGCGCGTCGCGAGGATCTTCTCGGCCAGGCGGTGGTCGCGCGCGACCTTTTCGAACGCGACCGACACTACATCGTTCAGGACGACGAAGTGGTGATCGTCGATGAAAACACCGGCCGTACCATGCCCGGCCGCTCCTGGAGTTACGGTCTTCACCAGGCGGTCGAGGCGCGGGCGGGTGTCGAAATGACTGAGCCTGCGCGGACCATCGCCCGGATGAGCTTTCAGGATTTTTACGCGCGCTACCGTCATCTGTCTGGCGCCAGCGGCACGCTCCAGGGGGTCGGCTTCGAGCTTTGGCGCACCTACGGCCTATCCTCCATTGTTGTACCGCCGCGCCTGCCCAGCCGGTTGCAGGTGCCGCGTCCGCGGCATTTCGCCACCTGGGATCGCAAATTCGAGGCCTTGATTGACACTGCGGTCGGCCTCCAGGCGGAGGGGAAGGCCGTGCTGGTGGGGACACGCCGGATCAGCGACAGCGAGCGCGTGACCGTAGCGTTCTCCGTTCGCGGCGTTGAGTGCGCGGTGCTCAACGCCAAGCAGCACGACCAGGAGGCGATGGTCATCGCCGCGGCGGGTGAGCCAAGGCGCGTCACGGTGGCAACGAATATGGCCGGCAGGGGGACTGACATTCTTTTGAGCGCCGAAGTGATGGCCAACGGCGGGCTGCATGTTTTGATGCTCGAGCCGCACGAGTCTTCGAGGGTCGACTGGCAACTCTTCGGACGTGCGGGGCGGCAGGGGGCACCGGGTTTTGCCCGCGCGTTTGTCAGCCTTGAAGACGACCTGCTTGAGCGCCATGTCGCCTGGTTCGCCAAGCCGCTCGCCTGGCTGGCGACGCTCGCACTACTTCGTCCGTTGCTAATTTCGTGCCTGGTCTGGTTGGCGCAGGCTCGCGCTCAGGCGCTTGCTTGGAGCAGTCGACGGATGCTGCGGTCATTCGAAAAACGACTCAACCGACAGCTTTCTTTTGTGGGCGACCCGGGGAAACCCGGGGCCGGTCCGGGCGGGCCAGGTTGAGGTCCTGCTTGGCGGGATTTCGTCAGATTTTGTAAGCCACCAGATCGATTTTTCCTGCTACCCTCCTATGCTGGATACGTTTATCTACATACCGGAGTCTCAAGATGTTTCAGAAAGTCGTTCCGATCAACCGCGAGCGCCATGCCGGTAAAAAGATCAAACAGGCTACCGGTTTCGGGTTTGCGTCAGGTTTTCATCTTGCCTATGTCACCATTCACGAGTTCGCCCGCGCTGCGGCGATTTACCCGATCGTGTTTCTTGAGGACAAGGAAGCAGACGAGTTCCGTCCGGTCGTTCTGCTTGGCCTTGAAGCCGGCGAAAATTTGTTTGTGGGCACCGATGGTAAGTGGAAGGCCTCGTATGTGCCCGCTATCATCCGTCGTTATCCCTTCGCCCTGTCCCGCACCGACGAACAGGACCGTTTCACCATCTGCATTGACGAAGACAGCGAACTCGTCAATGACGCAGAGGGTGCTGCACTGTTCGACGACAAGGGTGAGCCCACCGAGGTCATTGAGAACGTCAAGCGCTACTTGGCCGAACTGCAGCAGATGGACGTCATCACCCGTGATTTCTGCAAGTACATGGCCGAGCACAACATGTTCACGCCGCTCAATATGCGTGTTCGCGACACCGATCGAGTCAAGAACATCACCGGCTGCTATGTCGTCAACGAAGAGCGTCTTAACAACCTCTCCGACGATCGCCACCTTGAGTTGCGCACTAAACGCTATCTGCCAGCGGTTTATGCGCAACTGATTTCGCTTGCCCAGATCGAGCGCTTGGTCACGCTTCGCAGTGGTGGAGAAGAAGCACCCACCATCACTGCTGATTCCCAGGCTGCCTGATCGATTCGCCGCTCCGCCCGCTCTCACCGTAACCGTTGATCCGGCGCGCGGTGAGGCTCAAGGTGCACTGATGGCCCGGACGGCGATTCCTCCTCCGGGCCTTTTTTGTTGGCGTCGTTTCCCGTTGACTCGTTCCATTTCTGGTCTGGCGATTACCGCCGCGCTGGCGTTTTACGTGGTGGGGATGGTGAGCGTCGTCGCGCCTTCGGATGCGCTGGCCCAGCCGCTATCCCGAACCGAGGCGCCCTTCTCCGCCTCCCAGCCTGAGGAATTCCGGTGGGCGCGCGGACACGAAGCGCGAACGCTTGCGCAGGCTGCGGCGCGCGCTGCCGAGTTAGCGCCGCTCGCCCCCGACAGCGACCAGCTCGAACTCGATCCCACGCAGCTGTTGCAGTTGGTGGTCGAACGTAATGCGCAGATCCTCATGTCGCGCATGCAGGCGAGGGCGTCGGGTCTGGTGGCCGAGGGTGAACGCGCAGTCTATGACCCGGTGCTTTTCAGCTCCCTCCGGCGGGAGGGGCGCGCGCGCCAGCGAACGGGTGACGAGATCATCACCACGCTCAACGCTCCCGCGCAGAACGAACTTCTCGACGAAGACGCCAACTCCCTCGAAAGCGGCTTGAGGCAGCGCGCGAGTACGGGCGCTGAACTCAGCATGAGCGTGCGTTTGAATCGCCGTCGGAACAACCTCGTGCCCATGACCGCAACGCACGCCGAACAGAAGCAATCCCTGGTGGTCTCGGTTCGGCAGCCGCTCATGAAGGGCATGGGTCGCCAGGTGGTTGAGACTGACATGGAGGTGGCGCGTCTCGACGGTGAGATCGCCCTGCTCGACTACCGTCAACAGCTCGAACGCGTGAGTGCCGAGGCGCTGAGCGCTTACTGGCAGCTACAGCGCGCCCGCGAGGTCCTCGAGGTGCTCGCGCGCTCCCGTGACACCTCGCGCTCGCTCCTTCGGGACATCGAGTCGCGGGTCGAGGTGGGTCGGGTCGCGCCGATCGGCGCGGTTGAGGCGCGTGGAGCGCTGATGCTTCGCGAGGCTGAAATCGCCCGCACCGAACAAAGCCTGCGAGACGCCGAGGCGCGCATCAAAGGGTTGCTGCGGGCCACGGGCGAGGAGCGCCGCCCTGAAGCGCTCAAGATCATCGCCACCACGCCCTCCCGGAAGTTCGATTACCAGCCCGACATGTCAATCACCGCGATCGCGCGTGCGGTCGATCGCTGGCCGGCGGTGCGCATCGCTGCGCTGCGCCGTGATCAGTCTGTGGTGAGGCTCAATTTTGCTGACAACCAGCGCCGGCCGTCGCTAGACCTGCAGGCAAGCTACAGCACATCGGGCATGGCCTACGAATTTGGCCGGGCTTGGGAGTTCGCCCGCACCACACGGTTTCCCGACTGGTTTATCGGCGTCAATTTCGAAGTCCCCCTCGTTGGGAATCGCAAGGCCAACTCGCTTTACGAGGCCCAGGCACTTCGGCTGAGGCAGAGTGAGGAGGAACTCAATAGTGTTCGTGCGGGCATCGCGATCGACCTTCGCGCGCGCCTCGAACAGTTGATTTCCTCGCGTGATGAGATCGGGCGCTACGCTGCCGAGATTGATCTTCGCCGCCAGCTGCTCGAGCTTGAGCGGCGTCAGCTGTCACTGGGCATCTCGCGCGTGGGTCAGGTTCTTCAGCGCGAGGCTGATTTCGTCGAGAGCTCGCTTCGCATGATTGAAAGCGAAACGCGGGCTGCTTTGCTGCTGACAGGGATCATGCTGGCCGACGGTTCATTGTTGCCGCGGCATTCGATTGAGGTGGAGCAGTGATGCGTTGTGTTGTTGGGCGCCTGCGGTCGACGATATCGTTTCTTGCCTTCTTTCCTGGGCTTGTGCTGGCCGCTGAGTTCACCGGGCTCATTGTTCCGCGCCATGACATTCTCGTGAGTACGGGTGTGGCGGCAGCGGTCATGCAGGTTCAGACCGAGGTCGGTCGACGCGTAAAAGAGGGCCAGTTGCTGGTCCAGCTCGACGATCGACTGCCGGCCCTCGAGGCTCATCGCCGGCGGGTGATCTTCGAAGACGAAAGCGAACTGCGAGCCGCCCGAGACCGGGTACGAATCTTGAAACCACTCGCCGAGGACTCCCGTCGAGCCTTTCAGGCCGGTGGGTCGGTCAGCCGGGAGGAGCTCTCCCGCCTAGAACTCGACCTCTCTGCCGCCCTTGCCCGCCTCGACCAGCTGGCGGCCCAAAAAGTGCGGGAGAAGTCAGAGCTCGATATCGCAGACCAGGAAAAACTGCTGCGGCGGGTGATCGCTCCTGTGAGCGGGATCGTCACGCGGGTGGATCTCGAGTTGGGCGAGTGGGCCAAAATCGGTGAGCCGGTGCTGCAGATCGTTGATGCTGATGTCTGTTACCTTCGGGTCAACATCACCCCTATGGCCCTCAGGCGGCTGAAGCTCGATCAGCAGATTCCCGTCAGTTTTGAGCCGCCGCTCAAGATCCCGCCAGTTCGTGGCCGCATCAGCTATCTGTCGCCAGGGATTGACGCGGCGAGTGGTCTCGTCGAGATTCGGGTGACCTTCCAGAATCCGGGCTGGCGGGTGCCGCCGGGAGTGAGAGGGTCAATTACCGTTGAAGAAGACTGAATCGCCCGTCTTTAGTGCATCGACTGGGGCGGTATGGCCGGCGCTGGCGCTGGTTGCTCGGTGGGAACGGGCGTGGCGAACGCATCGATCGCCCAGTTGGCGGTGGCACTCAGCCTACGCAGCAACTGCTCGAACCCTACCAACAGTGACGCATTGCAGTTCAGCGTGAACTGCTCGCTCGTTACCGTTTTGAAGGTGAAGGTGGTGACGTCGTTCTGGCGACCCCAAGACATGGCACTGATCAGCGGGATGCGCTCGCCAAACACGGGTTTCCGGCCTTCGCCCTCGTAAGGTTTTTCAAGTGAAACGCCCGACATTGCCTTCTGGTCTGCGAATTCGCGCGCGACCTGCGGATCGAGGGTGGGGGCGCCGAGCTCCTGGGCAAACCGCGTACCGGCGTCCGAGCGCTGGGTGCCAATCACTTTAAGCAGTTCTACGGTCAGCAGCCGGGTCATGAAAAATCGGAGTTCCTGATGGCCCGAAATGCCGATACGAACGATCAGTCGGTCTTCGAGCCGGTTGTACTGAAGGTTGATTTGTTCGATCTGCATGGTGTCAGGAGCTGGTTTTAGCCTTAAACGGAGTCCAACGGGCTAGATTTTGTGGAGCGGAACGAATGCGAGGGATGTTAGACGACGCTTCGCGGAACGCGTTTGCGCTAGGTAACAAACTCGATACGCCATGGTGCCCGCTGGCGGCACAAAGTCTCAACTTTTTTCTGATAACCGTGGCATCATAGGCGAAGTTTTGTCGGGCGTATCCCTGTGACCGCTTTTTCGTAGCCTTCCGTTACGTGAGTAGGTTTGCTTGAATGTTGCAGCGCAATGCACCGTGCTCGCTCGCCACCCTCTGACAGGTTAGCGGGCATCGGTTCTTTCGGCTCGTGGTTGCATGAATCTGCGCTGTCTGTCGAGGGTCGTCATTTCCAGTCCAAGTTGATCCGGAGTCGTCATGTCTGAATTTCGTCCAGCGTCCAAGATCCCCTCCCCCGTTGCATCTGGCGCAGACCCTGTTGCGAACAGTCCCGTCCAGACCGTCCCTTTGGCGGAACCCCGGCGGGTTGCGGGTCTTTCAGCCGGCGGGACGGGTAAGCGCGGCCGCGAGGTCATGGCCGACTCTCAGCGGCCCTTGCCGGAGGCGCTCTTCTCCCTGCCTGAATCGCCAGCCGCGCCTTTGCAGGCGACGCCCGGTCAAGCGGGATCGTCCCCGCGCGCGCGGCGGCGCGAAGATTTCGAAGACATCCATCACCAGATTTCTCTCGATTTTTCTCCCATCGAACCACCTGTGATCGTTGAGGCCGCACCGCTATCGGAAGGCCCGGTTTTGTTCGCCCAGGCCACAAACCCGGCTGGGGCGCAAGCTGCCGCGGAAGGCGCTGCAACCGCGTCGGGTGCGGCAACGGCGGCGGGGCTCTCCACGCCTGTCCTGGGTGGCATGCTGATCGGCGCCGGCGTGCTGATCGCGAGCGCCATCAATTCGTCTTCTGCCCCTGCTGCGAGCGCGCCGATTGCACCAGCGCCTGACACAACGCCGCCGCAACTCGTCTCTACTGCGGTGAGCAGCACCGCCAGTACGGTTACGCTCACGTTTGACAGCACCCTTGATGCCAAAGCGCCGCCATTGAGGACAGCCTTTACGGTGGCCATCAACGATGCACCGGTAACGGTGCCCGATTCGATCAAGGTCGAAGGTAACAAAGTCATCCTGACTTTTGCAGCAGGGTTCATCCCCGCCGGAAATATCAAACTTGCGCTTACGTATACCGATGCGGCTGGTGACGGCGCCCTGACCCTTCAGGATGAAGCGGGCAATGATGCTGCGTCATTTAGCATCTCGCAGGGTGTTGTTGCCGACGGCTACATCCGGGGCGCGCAGATCTATGCCGACGCCAACAACAACGGCGTCGCTGAAGCCTCAGAAATGATCGCGGGTGGGGTGACTGATTCTGCGGGTCGCTTTTTCCTGCCCAGCACAGCCCCCAAAGGTACGATCATTGCGGTGGGTGGCGTCAACATTGACACCGGCCTTCCCAACACCTCGCCGTTAAAGGGGCCGGCGGGATCCACCACCATCAACCCGCTTACCACACTGGTCCAGGCGGTCATTGAAAAGTCGGGCACCACCGCCCCGAGTCAAGCTGCGATCCTGGCGGCAGCCAACCAGGTAGCGGCAACCCTGGGCCTGCCCGAATCCGTTGCCACTGGCGGCAATCTCCTCAATTTCGATCCCCTGTCGGTGAAATCAACGGCCAGTGCTGGCGACAAGGCCACTGCGCTGGCGGTGCAGAAAGCCGCAGCCAACGTGGCAACAGTCGTCGCGCTGGCGTCGTCCGACAGTGCGGCGGCCGCCAAGGTGGTTTCGAATCTCGCGTCCTCCATCGCATCCACGATCCAGGAAGCCGGTGGTCAAACCTTGAGGCTCGACGATGTCAATGTCCTAAGTAGTGCATTAAAGGGGGTCAATGTCACGCTTGAATCGCGAGTGTTGCTGGCCGAAGCGGTGTCGGCGATCAGCGCAACCTCGAGCATCGACGGGATCAGTAACGTTCAATCACAGGTGCTCGACAAGATCGCACCCGACAAGCCTGTGGCATCGGTTGCGGCACGGTCGCGCACCGCAACGCCGGAAGTCAAGGTGTCGCTCAACACCCTAAGCACCGATGGTAAGGCGGTGGTGGTGGGGGATGTCATCCGCCTGGTTGAGGGTGGGGTCCAGATTGGCAGTGCAACCATCACCGAGGAGGATCTCGCTGTCAGCTACAAGAACGTGGTCGTTTCTGCATTTTCCCTTTCCGAGGGTAGCCATTCGCTGCAGGCTCAGGTCGTAGACAAATCGGGTAACGTCAGCGCGCTGTCGGCTGCCGCGGCCGTGCTGGTCGATCTCACTCCGCCCAAAGCCATGGTCACCAACAGTGTGGGCGCCATGGCTCCAAGCGGTAAATCTACGCTCACCATCTCGTTGTCGGAGTCGGTGGAGGCGTTCACCAAGGACGACATCCTGATTCCTTCGGGCAGTTCTCTGGGCGCGCTCAGCGCGCCGGCGGTGCTGGCCAACGGTCAGGTTGCCTACACGATCGACTTCACCGCTCCCGCCACGCAGGGCGCCGCAAAAGTATCGGTGGGCACCGGGTTCACCGACCTGGCTGGCAACGCGCCTGCCGCTGCAAGTGCTGAAATCGACCTTAGTGTTGACGCCGCCCCCACGGCAGTCATTCTCGACAACACGCCGGGTATTGCCACGGGCCCGGTGACCTACACGATTACATTCAGCGAGGTGGTCACCAAATTTGCGACCTCAGACGCTGCAATTTTGGATATCTCAGATCTGACGGTTACGGGTGGCACCGCCGGGGCGCTCACCACCATTTCCGCGGGTCAGGTCTATTCGTTTGTGGTCACCCCTGACGCGAATGCTGCGAATATCACGGTTCAGCTCAAAGCGGATGCAGTACGAGATATTCCGGTCACCGGCCCCCAGGGCAAATCCAATCTCGCGGTGTCGGCTGAAGCGCAGCCGGTCGACACTCAGGCGCCCACTGTCACCATTTCTCAGGTGGCGGGTGATGACAAGATCAACGCCGCGGAAAATAAGTCGATCCTGGATAACGTCGCAGGTTCGGAGGTCGTCGTTGCGGGTACCGCAAGCGAAGCGGGGGTGAAG
>SXGR01537965.1_pt1 | contig 26492 bp, 17 predicted proteins | sample 3174711 | NCBI WGS metagenome assembly SXGR01 (sample SAMN11356860, study PRJNA531348) | freshwater metagenome | isolation source: freshwater sample F1-60 | place: China: Fuxian Lake, Yuxi | collected 2017-12-25
AACCGGCTGAACTACCGGTCCGCAAAATAAAACTTTGGTTGATAACACGTTTGCTTTTTGAGCTAGGTGTTTACCTGAAGAGAAGTGGTGGGCGGTACAAGACTCGAACTTGTGACCCATGCCTTGTAAGGGCATTGCTCTACCAACTGAGCTAACCGCCCGATCAGGTGACGCGCATTCTAATGATCTGGACGATTAGGTCAACCACTTTTTCAAAGATTTTTTTAAAATCTGCAAATAAATGATTTTTTGGTTAAATAACAAACGCTTGCGCTGTTTTTTCAAACGCATCTGCAATTGTTCACCGCTTATCTCTACTCTTGGTATACTTCGCCTATCATTTTTTCGGGGTGTGGCCATGGGCTTTTCAATTAAAACATTTCTGCTATTCGTCAGCGTAGTCTTTTCAAGCCTTAGCGCATTTGCGGCTATTGAAACCCATGATTTTTCCAATGAGCTGGAGCGCAAGCGCTATCAAAGTTTTATTGAAGAGATGCGCTGCCCTAAATGTCAAAACCAAAATTTAGCGGGTAGCGACTCTGCTATCTCTATAGATCTGCGTAACAAACTCTACGAGATGATCAAACTCGATAAATCCGATAAAGAAATTACCGATTTTATGGTAGAGCGGTACGGCGATTATATTTTGTATCGCCCGCGCGTAACGCCAGCCACCTATGTGTTGTGGGGTGCACCTATTGGATTACTGGTGATTGGTATTGTGGTGGTTATCCTAATTTTGCATCGCCGTCGCCGTTTGGCGATTACGCAAGTGAGCCAGCATCTAACCGATGAGGAACAGGCGCGTTTGAATAGCTTATTAAATTCAGCCGATAAAACAAATGATGCCACCAAAAACACTGATAACAATACTCGCAAGGATGAGGAGCCTCGCTCATGATCGACTTATGGTTTGGAATACTCGTTTTATTATTGCTTGCAAGTGTATTTGTTGTTTGGCCTGTGTGGCGCTATAAAAATTCAGCCACCAGCCCTGCGTTAGATAAAGCAGAGATTCAAGCGCGGCTCGATGAAAATGTGCGTATTTTTCGCGAGCATCTCGCCGAGCTGGAAAATAGCCTTGCATCGCAAGCCATAGATGAAGCGCAATTTGCACAGCTAAAATTAGAGCTTGAGCGCAATTTGTTGGATGACGAAGCAAGCCTGCACGCGTTGCAGAAAAAATCATCGCAATATTTGGGTGTCAATCTTGTGCTTGGTTTTTGTGCAGTGATTTTAATCGCTGGTGTTTTCTTTTATCAGCACCACGGCAGTTCAGAGGATGTTTATATTCAAACGCTGCAACAAGAAAAGCTACAGCAAGATTATCAAGATATGTTGCAAAACCGCGATCCCAATCCTGCTCGCGCGCAACAATTGATTGTCGAATTTGAAGATCGTTTAAAAGCTAAGCCAGATAATATTCAATATTTATTTTTGTTGGCGCGAGCGCAAATGGAAGTCGGTAATTTTGCTGAAGCCGCAAAAGCCTATCAACACGTATTAACACTCGATTCGCAATCTCCAATGATTATGGCCGAGCTTGCGCAGGCAATATTCTTGCGCGATGGCAATAAAATCACACCGCCTGTGGTGGATTTAGCAAAAGGCGCGGTGACGCTCGAGCCTAAAAATACTATGGCTTTAGGTTTGCTCGGCATAGATGCTTTTAACCGCAAAGATTACCCAGCGGCGATTAAATATTGGCAAAAGACTGTGGATATCTCTGGTGTGGATTCACAAGGCGGCCGCGCTTTATCGGCCGGTATAGAAAAAGCCAAACAAGCTTTTATTGCTGAAGGCGGCAAGCTAGAAGATTTAGTCGCTAAATCGGTCTATGTCGTAAAAGTTGCAGTGAGCTTGGGCGCTAAGGTTAAGGCACAGCCAGATCAAACTTTATTTGTTTACGCTCGTGCTTGGCAGGGTTCCCCTATGCCACTGGCAATTGCGCGTATCAAAGTGAGTGATTTGCCGACCACAATCCAGCTGGATGAAACCATGGCCATGTCGCCTGCTTCTAGTCTCGCTACGGCTGGAGATATTGAAGTTGTCGCGCGTATTTCTCCTTCCGGCTCAGCAAAAGCAGAAGTGGGAGATTGGTTGGCAAAACAGGGGCCGATTTCTATGAAATCTATCCCGAATGAGGTCGTATTAGAGATAAATGAACAGCTGACTGTTGAGTCGCTAAAGCCCTAACACTTATGATTTCGTTGAATATTTGCTCAACCCAAAACAGGGTTGAGCAGATTTTACTCAGGTTGTTGTTGTTTCCGCTTTTTCCCGCCCACATTGGGCGCAAATGCCTTTCTTAAGCCGCCCCCAAGCGTGTAGAATCCAGCCTTTTACAAGGCCATTGGGTCGCGTAGGTTTCCACTTAAACAATAATGAAATCAAGCGACTAGCAGCCCAATGCCATAACGAATTCACGAGTGACACGTAACTATGCGGCTAAAGTGCATCAAGCTGGCAGGCTTTAAATCGTTTGTTGACCCCACCACGGTCAACTTCCCCAGCAATTTGTGTGCTGTTGTGGGCCCTAACGGCTGCGGCAAGTCCAATATTATCGATGCTGTGCGCTGGGTAATGGGCGAATCTTCCGCCAAAAACCTGCGCGGCGAAAACATGACTGACGTCATTTTTAACGGCTCCAGCGGCCGTAAACCCGTCGGTCAGGCTTCCATTGAACTCGTATTTGATAACAGTGACGGCACCTTGTTGGGCGAATACGCCGCCTTCACAGAAATATCGATTAAACGCAAAGTAACTCGCGATGCGCAAAACCATTACTACCTTAATGGCACAAAATGTCGTCGTCGTGACATCACCGATATCTTCCTCGGCACAGGTTTAGGCCCACGCAGTTACGCGATTATCGAACAGGGCATGATCTCCAAGCTGATTGAAGCCAAGCCAGAAGATTTGCGCGTTTATATCGAAGAAGCTGCCGGTATTTCCAAATACAAAGAGCGCCGCCGCGATACTGAAAGTCGTATGCGTCGCACGCAAGAAAACCTTGAACGTTTAACAGATATTCGCGATGAACTTGAGCGTCAGCTTTCACGTTTGCAGCGTCAGGCGCAATCGGCCGAAAAATTTACCGAATATAAAAAAGAAGAGCGCTTACTAAAAGCACAACTGCAAGCGCTCAAATACCAAATTTTGGATGAGCAGGCCAAAGCCAAACAAATCTCCATTCGCGATTTAGAATTGCGCATGGAATCTTTTGTAACAGATCAAGTTAACAAAGATACGCAAATCGAAAAATATCGTAGCCAATACACAGAAATGGGCGATAAGTTCAATGAAGTGCAGGGCCGTTATTATGCGATTGGTGCGGATATTGCGCGCATCGAGCAAACTATTCATCACGCAAAAGAGCGTTCGCGCCAACTGCAGGCCGATTTAGACCAGACTCAACGCGATTGCAAAGAGGCTGAAGAAAATTTATTGATCGATTCCCAAAAAGCCGAAGGCTGGGAAGAAGAGTTGTTGATCATTGAGCCGGATTTGGAAGTGGTGAAAGCCGCCGAAGAGGGTTCAACTGAAGTTTTGCTCGATGCTGAAGAAGCCATGCAGCGCTGGCAAAACGAATGGGATGCGTTTAACCAACGCGCATCTGAGCCGCGTCAAAAAGCTGAAGTACAGCAATCACGTATTCAACATCTTGAACAAGTTCAACAGCGTTTACTGCAACGTATAGAAAAATTAAAAGAAGAAAAAGCCAATTTACAAATTGACGGCATCGACGAAGAAATTGGTCAGCTGACCGAGCAACTTGCTGAGTTGGATTTGGTTGCCGATGAAAAACGCAGCCGTGTAGAAACCATTACCGAACAACTCGATCAACGTCGCAACGACAATACGCGCATCAGTAACGAGTTAGATCAAGTTCGCAGTCAATTACAAACCATGCGCGGCCGTCATGCATCATTGGATGCATTGCAACAAGCTGCGCTCGGCGAGAAAAATAAAGCTGTTACCCAATGGCTCGCTGCGCAAAACTTAACAAATCAACCGCGCCTTGCTGAATCTGTCAGCGTGCAAGAGGGTTGGGATAAAGCCCTCGAAACTGTTCTTGGTAACACTCTCCAAGCAGTCTGCGTAAAAGGTTTGGATGCGGTGACTTCGGTTATTGGCAATCTAACCCAAGGCGAATTAGTTTTATTTGATACTACCGCAAAATCAGCCGCAAGCGACGCTAAAAAAGCAGCGCTATTAAGCAGCAAAGTCAAAGCCGATTGGGATGTTGCTGGGTTATTAAACGGTATTTATATTGCTGAAGATTTACCTGTAGCTTTGCAGTTGCGGGGTCAATTAGCTGCACACGAATCCGTTATCACCCAAGACGGTATTTGGTTGGGTGCACATTGGTTGCGTGTAGCACGCGACTCAGATGCAAGCTCAGGCGTAATTGCCCGTAAGCAAGAAATTGAAGAGCTATCGGCAAAAATTATCGATGCAGAAGAAAAAGTTGAAACCTTGAGTGTGCAACTCGAAGAAGGCCGTCAACAGATTAAAGAAGCTGAACAAAGCCGCGAAGCACTGCGACGCGAAGCAGACGAGCAAAGCCGTCGTTATGGTGAGTTGCGTTCACAACTCTCTGCCAAACAAGTTCGCGTTGAGCAAGTGAGCATGCGCCGCGAGCGTGCTGAAAACGAAATTCGTGAAGCGCGTGAACAGCTTGAACAAGAAGCAGAACATCTTTCAGAGGCACGCATGATTTTGAGCGAAGCGATTGAAATGATGGGGCAGGATACCGATTTGCGCGAAGACCTATTGCAACAGCGCGATGATATTCGCACCGGTCTTGATCAAGCACGTCAACGCGCTCGTCACGATAAAGATAAAGCCCACGAATTAGCCATGCGTTTCCAATCGCTAAAAACGCAATTGGATGGCATTCGTTTAGGTATTGGTCGCTTGCGCGAACAAACGAATCGCTTGCAAGAGCGTCGTGAACAATTAATTGTCACGCTAAGTGAAAACCGCGATCCTATTGAAGAATACAAATTAGAATTAGACGCAAACCTCGGTAAGCGCCTATCGGTTGAAGCTGCATTAACGGAAGCGCGCCGCGCACTGGAAACCGTTGAGCACGAGTTGCGCAATGCTGAGCAGGGTCGTAGTCGTGCCGAGCAAGAAGTTCAAGCTGTGCGTGCGCACCTTGAACAAGAGCGCTTGGCTGCGCAGCGCTTTGAAGATCAGCGCAATGCAATTGTTGAGCAACTCGAAGAGGAAGATTTAAATCTGCAAACCATTATTGCAGAAATTCCAGAGGGCACAGAAATCAAGCCCATAGAAGAAGAGTTGGAAGCGCTTGCGGGTCGCATTACTCGCCTTGGCCCCATCAATCTTGCGGCTATCGATGAATACAAAACCGAATCTGAGCGCAAAAATTATTTAGATGCACAAAACGCCGATTTGAATGAAGCACTTGAGACTTTAGAAAATGCCATTCGCAAAATCGATCGCGAAACGCGTACGCGCTTTAAAGAAACCTTTGATCAAGTGAACAAAAGTTTGCAAGAGCTGTTCCCCAAAGTATTCGGTGGCGGCCATGCTTACTTGGAATTAACCGGCGAAGATTTATTGGATACCGGCATCACGATTATGGCGCGCCCACCAGGCAAGCGTAACAGCACAATTCACTTGCTCTCGGGTGGTGAAAAAGCGCTAACGGCAATTGCATTGGTATTCTCGATTTTCCGTTTGAATCCAGCGCCATTCTGTATGCTAGACGAGGTAGATGCACCGCTCGATGACGCCAACGTGGGCCGCTATGCGCGCATGGTTGAAGAAATGTCGGCGCAAGTACAATTTATTTATATTACCCACAACAAAAATGCGATGGAAATGGCCCACCAATTGCTGGGTGTTACCATGCATGAGCCAGGCGTGTCGCGCTTGGTAACTGTGGATGTGGATGAAGCAGCAGAATTGGCGGCTTCTTAATTAATAAGCAAATTCTTTATTTAACTAGAACAATTTTCTACTTAAAAAGACGGATAACTTTATGTTCAATACGCTAACTGTCGTGATCGTCATATTGTTGGTTGTGGTTGTGGGCGATGGTGTGCGCCGCTTTATGATCAACCGGCGGAATCGCCTTGATGTTTCACCTGCGTTAAAAAAGCGCATTAGAAATTCAGAGCCGGATTACGAAGAATCGAATGAGCCGCCACCAAGTTACATTAGTGAGTTGCCCAATGGCGGCGCGCGCGTGGTTGCTGTGCGTGATCCCTCTGAGCGTATGCAGCGTGAGAGAAAGCTGACTGCTCGAGAATTAAAAGAACAGCGTCGTCGCGAAGAGGCTGCTAAGCGTACGCCTGAGCAAACCCGTTTAAATTTAGATGAATCTGTGCCTATTTTGATGGAGTCGGTAGACCATAAAGATGATGCAGACTATGACTCTCACACCGATGAACATGGTCGTATTGAGCCAAGTTTTTCTGCGCAGGATGACGATTTAGAAAACGAGCGTGCTGCAGAGCAAGACGATCAAGAAGAATATAGCGAGGATGATCAGTACGATCAAGAGCTCGAAGAGTACGAAGAAAATTTTGATGCTGATGATGAAGACGATTCTGAAGAGGATGACTATTCAGAAGAAGATGAATTAGAAGAAGATTATGAAAATGACCTAGAATATGAAGCGGAAGAAAAAACTAAAGCCGCTGCGCCACAATCTGAACCAGAAGAAGTATTAATCATTAACATCATGGCGCAAAAAGGCGAGATGTTTAATGGCGCTGATTTGTTGGATATCGTTTTAAAATGCGGTTTACGTTACGGCAGCATGGATATTTTTCATCGCTACAGCGACACCAAAGGCGATGGCGCCTTGTTGTTCAGCATGGCGAATATGGTAAGACCCGGCACCTTTGATTTAGATGCTATGGACGAATTTACCACGCCGGGCGTGAGTTTATTTATGACATTGCCGATTGATGCCGATTCAATACAATCCTTCGATTTAATGGCAGAAACTGCGCAGGCAATTGCGCAAACTCTGGGCGGCGAATTGAAAGATGAACAGCGCAGTGCTATGACTAAGCAAACGCTTGAGCACTCACGCCAACGCATTCGTGATTTTGAACGCAAGAAATTGTTTCGCCGTCCACGTTAAGCGCAACTGAAATTGATTACGTCTAAAACAGGAAAATGTGAACACATCTTCCTGTTTGTTTTTTGGGGCTGACCAGAAAAATTTGGAATCCATTATGTCTAGTCTCTCTCTCTTCCCTGATGTTTCTGCCGAGCTTGAACAACTTCGCTCCGATATAAACTATCACAATCACCGATACCATGGCCTTGATGACCCTCAAATAAGCGATGCAGAATATGATCGCTTAATGCAGCGGTTAAAAAATCTTGAAGCTGAACATCCAGAATTAATTACAAATGATTCACCGACTCAACGAGTTGGTTCTGCACCTCTTAGTGAATTTGTCACCGTTGTGCATGAAATGCCGATGCTCTCACTAGACAACGCCTTTAGTGATGAGGATTTACTGGCATTTAACAAGCGCTTGCAAGATCGTCTAAAATCAACTGAAGAAATCGAGTTTGCCTGTGAAGTAAAGCTTGATGGTATTGCCGTTAGTCTGCTGTATCACGATGGTATTTTAGTGCGCGGCGCAACGCGTGGCGATGGCACTAATGGCGAAGATATTACGCAAAATGTTCGTACAATTGCATCAATTCCGCTGCGCTTGTTAGGTGAAAGCTACCCCAGTGTATTAGAAGTGCGTGGCGAAATTTATATGCCGAAAGCGGGTTTTAATGCCTTTAATGAAAAGGCGCTTGCCGCAGGCGAAAAATTATTTGTAAACCCACGCAATGCCGCAGCAGGCAGTTTACGCCAATTAGATTCGCGTTTAACCGCTGCTCGCCCGTTAGAAATGTGTGCTTATAGCGTTGGTTTGGTGCAAGGTGGCGATGTACCCAATCGCCACACGGATATTTTAAAAGCGCTGCAAGGGTGGGGCTTTTTAATTAATCGCGAATTACAGACTGCCAAAAATATCGATGAGTGTTTGCAATACTATCGCCGTATTCAAGAGAAGCGCACTGCGCTTGCGTACGATATAGACGGTATTGTGTTTAAAGTAAACTCGCGCGAGTTGCAAGAAACCCTAGGTTTTATTTCACGTGCACCGCGTTGGGCGGTGGCTTATAAATTCCCCGCGCAAGAAGAAACAACACTCTTACAAGATGTAGAGTTTCAAGTTGGCCGCACTGGTGCAGTAACGCCAGTGGCGCGCTTACAGCCGGTTTTTGTGGGTGGTGTAACTGTATCCAATGCGACTTTGCATAATCGCGATGAAATTAATCGTTTGGGTATAAAAATTGGCGATACGGTTGTGGTTCGTCGCGCGGGTGATGTAATTCCGCAAATCGTTGCGGTTATAGAATCTAAGCGCCCTGCGGATGCACGCGATATTGTTTTTCCAACGCAATGCCCAGTATGTGGGTCACCCGTCGAAACTCTTCAGGGTGAAGCGGTAGCGCGTTGTGATGGCGGATTAATTTGTGCTGCGCAGCGCAAAGAAGCCATCAAGCATTATGTGTCGCGCAAGGCTATGAACGTAGAAGGCTTGGGTGATAAGTTGGTTGAGCAGCTTGTTGATTTGAAGATGATTAACACCATTGCTGATATATATTCGTTAAGCCGCGAACAGCTTGCGAACTTAGAGCGCATGGGCGAAAAGTCTGCCGATAATATTTTGGTTGCACTCGAAAATAGTAAAAAAACCACGCTCGCAAAATTTATTTATGCCTTGGGCATTCGCGAAGTAGGTGAGTCAACTGCGCGTAATTTTGCAAAGCACTTCGGTACTTTTGAAGCTTTTGCGGCTGCTGATGAATTAAATCTTCAGCAAGTGAACGATGTTGGGCCTGTGGTTGCGCATTTCGCTTTTGAGTTTTTCCAGCAAGAAAATAATCGCCAAGCGATTGAGCAACTAAAAGTTGCGGGCATTCACTGGCCGGATGAGGTTGCGACCGCAACTGATGCGCCTTTATTGGGGTTAACTTATGTATTAACTGGCTCGCTTGAGATTTTTAGTCGCGATGATGCTAAAGCGCATTTATTAGCTTTGGGGGCAAAAGTATCTGGCAGCGTTTCCGCTAAAACGGATTATGTGGTTGCAGGCCCTGGTGCAGGTTCTAAATTGCAGAAAGCAGAAGAGTTGGGTATTAAAGTGTTAACCGAGGAAGATCTATTAGCTTTGTTAAAACAGCATGGGCAGCTACCAGAATGAAGACGCTAATATTATTGTGCCTGATATCTTGTCTTGGGTTTTTGAGTGGTTGCGCAACAACACCGCCTTCAAATCCGAATAATATTTGCGATATCTTTGAAGAAAAGAGTGATTGGTACAAAGCGGCAAAGAAATCAGAAAACAAGTGGGGTACAACAGTACCTATAATGATTTCCATCATGTATCAAGAGTCACAATTCGTGCAAAAGGCGCGTCCAGCACGCACCAAGATATTATGGATTTTTCCTGGCCCGCGCCCCAGCAGTGCTTATGGTTTTGCGCAAGTAAAGTCTGACACATGGGATGATTATCAACGCGATGAAGGTGGCATGTGGGCGCGGCGCGATAATTTTAGTGATGCAGTTGATTTTATCGGTTGGTATAACTACCAAAGCGAAAAGCGCAGCAAAATTAAACGCAATGATGCCTACAGCCTCTACCTTGCTTATCACGAAGGTCACGGCGGGTTCAATAAAAAAACTTATAATAGTAAAGCTTGGTTAAAATCTACCGCACAAAAAGTGGCAACACGCGCGGCTGACTACACGAAACAATTGCGTCAGTGCGAAGACGATTTAGACAGTGGCCACTGGTGGTGGCCGTTTTAGTTCTTTGGAGCCAGTATGGATCAAGAATCAATTGTGTATGGTTGCATAAAAGATATTCCCGCCATGGCAAATTATTCCGAGCGCTTGCGTATTAACCGCGAAGCTATGCTCAACTTGCCGACGGCAGATCAATGGCCGTTTTTATGTCAGGAAATGTTTTCTATTCCTGAGGTGAATGTACTCAACAACAATTACCAAACCGAAGTTTTGCACTTTGGAGCGTCTTACAAAGCAGTTGAATACGAGTGGGATCAATGGATTGCACAATTTGAGCAATTGCTCAGCAGAATGTACTGGGTATCTGCCACCGTACATTTAGAAACTGAATTATCCGGCACGCATACATTTACATGGGAGGCCGGCGGCAATTGTCATGTGCCAGGCTCCGGTGAATTTAATGTGAAATGCGAGTGGAGCCACGAAGGGGCTTTGAGTATTTAACCCTAAAACCAATAATCTCGTTCCCAAGCTCCAGCTTGGTAATGCATTGAAATTAAATGTGGTAATACATCATGTCAAACAATTTAATCGCCCCAGATTTCCGCTTCCGCCGTTTACGTAGAACCGCTGCACTTCGTTCGTTAGTGCGAGAAACCTATTTGCACATGACAGATTTTATCCTGCCTATTTTTGTGGAAGAGGGAATAACAGAGCCGGTGGCGATTAAAACCATGCCGGATGTTTACCGCTATCCTGAATCGCAATTGGCTGATGTAGTTACACGTGCGTGGAATAAAGGTATTCGTGCGGTACTTCTATTTGGTGTATCAACCCATAAAGATGAAGTGGGTTCCGACACATGGGCGCAAGATGGTTTGCTTGCCCGTATGATTCGCATCGCAAAAAATGCGCAGCCAGAAATGTTGGTGATTAGCGACAACTGCTTTTGTGAATACACGACTCATGGCCATTGCGGCGTTACCCATGCTCTCAATGAAAAGCAATGGGATGTCGATAACGATGCAACATTAATCAACTTACAACGACAAGTCGTTGTAGCGGCACAAGCCGGTGTAGATATGATTGCGCCTTCCGGGATGATGGATGGAATGATCGCTGCAATTCGCCAAGCTTTAGATGAAGCAGGTTTTACCCATATCCCTGTAATGTCCTACTCCACAAAATTTGCCTCGGCTTTTTACGGGCCATTTCGTGATGCGGTGGATAGCACCTTTAAAGGCACTCGCAATACCTATCAAATGGATTTCGCTAACGCGCGTGAAGCACTGGCAGAATCCCTGCAGGATGAAGCCGAAGGCGCAGATATTCTAATGGTTAAACCCGGCACGGCTTATTTGGATATTCTTGCGCATATCCGCGCAAACTCATCGCGTCCTTTGGCTGTTTATCATGTAAGCGGTGAATACGCGATGATTAAAGCTGGCGCAGCGGCAGGCGTGATTGATGAGCAATCGATTGTATTGGAAACTATGACTGCATTTAAACGCGCGGGTGCGGATTTGATCATTACATATTACGCAGAAAAATTGGCGGATTGGATTTAATATGTTTGTATGGTTGTACTAAATTGCTTCTTGAATCGCTGGAGTTGACGCAATGGAATATTTGAAAAATTGGATTTCAATATTTTTTTCTTTGGCAATCCTACCATTTTCCGTTTATTCGTATGGAGAATGTAAAGCTAGTACCCCTGAGAGTTTTAAGTTTCTATATCTTGTTCGAACCTATGGCAATGATTACAGAGCCCATACTGATGAAGATATTGAGCTTTTAGAAAAAGAATACAAGGATTTTGATATTAAGTATTTTCGTACCAGTCGTGCTCTAGATAAGGATCGAAAGGATGAATTTTATGCGACCCGGTATGCAAAATATAGTGTTATACGTGAAGCTAGAGCAAGGCAAAAAAATACAAAGCCTTCAAAAGATGATGCTTTTGGTGTAACGCCAGAGTCTTTATTCTTTAAGGAAGTTTCGGTAGATGCTCTTGAGAAAGAATTAAAAGATTTTGAAAAAAACTATTGGATCAATAAAGATGAACTGAGAAGAAAAGAGGCAGCAGATCATAGCAGAGTGTCAAATGAAAAAAGAAATAAACTATGGGATTTGAGAAATGCTAAGGTATACACATTGCCTGTAGAAAAGACGATCAAGGGCTCGCCGCAAAAATATTGAAAAATATCACAATAGAGCAAGGAGATGCCCCTAGTTTATTGCCGGGTGGCACATACCTGATTCCTTTAGACAGTTTTGGGCAAAAAAGTGTTAACACATGCAATATTCGGCAGGTTTCAGGCCCTCACATACGTCCCTTTAGTGAATAATGCAGTTGTAACATGTAGGGTTAAACTTACAAGTCTTACTTTAAATTGTGATGATTCTGTTGTTGTATGCATTTTATCCTGTTGGGCATCGCAAGCTCAGCGCCAACCTACAAAAGCAATTAATGCAATACCGATTTCGAGTGTAATAAATATCTAATGTTCTTCAGCGATTCCCGTCAACATTTCTTCAATCCACTCACCGGTAAGTATCGTGAGTTGGTTGCCCAGTGTTTGAGTCTTTTGTATCAGCGCCTTTATACCGATCTGCGCGATTATGGTAATGCCATGAATCGTGAGCAGCTTATGGATATTATTAAAGAAGCTATCGCCCGTGCGCCGATTTTGGATGCCGATAAAGACGACGATGAATTCAATACGCAAGGTGAGTTAATTGAAACCCAAGAAGGACGTTTTAAAACTCAGCGTGATTTGGCGAGTTTTATTATTAACCGCTTGCTGGAAAATGGTTGGTTAGAAAAGCAAGTAGACGAAACCACATTGCAAAGCACCTATGGCTTTAGCCGCATGGGACGTTTATTCACCCAGCCGTTTGCAGACAATCAATCTAATCACTTTCGCACACGCAATCGCAATACCCGCAACACCCGCAATAGTTTGCAAGCGTTTTATGAGCAGGGCGAAATTCACGACTTGCTGGATGCCTATGAATATTCCGAACGTATTATCAGCGATTTCACCGATGTAATTGCCGAGCTGGAAGAGCGCAAGCGCCAATTGGTGCGTGAGGTTGAATCTCGTCAATTAATTCAGCAGGCGAGCGATGAGTTTTTTGATTTTATGGAAACGGTGTTTAAACCGGATTTGGAAGTGCGTTTATCTGCTGATAGCGTAGAAAAATACCGCGATCAAATTTCCGACATTATTACCAAGATTCGCCGCAAGCGTAAATACGGGCAGGGCGATTCGGAAACTGCAGCAAAAGATTGGCGGGCAGTAATGGAAATACGTTTGCGCAAAGCTTTACCACAGCGTGTGGTTCAAGGCGTTTCATTGTTAGATACGCTTTTACAGGCGATAGAATCCCGTTTAAAAAATGCCTGCGAAATTATGCTCCCCGCATTGCGCCGTGCGCTTAATACCTTTACGCAACGCGCGGATATTATTATTCGTCAGCTCAGCTACATTAATAGCCGCAGTCAAGATGATTTAATGGATGTCTACCGTTCATTAGCGCAACTTCCGCAAGAACAACAAGACACTATATTTCAACTGCAGGGTGAACCCCTTGCGGGTATGCAGTTAGGTTTTGTTGACCCAGCACAAATTCAATTGCGCGCGGCGCGCCAGCAACAAGTGATTCGTTCTGCAGTAGATGGCGATAAAGCATTAGATGTGGATGCGCAAAAAGAAATATTTATTCAGCAAGCACTGGATCAAGCATTTATTTTGCAGGGCAGCGAAATTCGAGACTATGTTCAGCAGGCACTTAGCACTAATGGCAGTATTAAAAGTAGCCAGTTAAATGCAGCCAATATGAAAGAATTGCTAAACCTCGCCCATGCCATTGAGGTGGGTGCAGCCGATAATTTGTCCTCGCGGTTTCGCTTTGCCATAGAGCAAGAGCATGAGTGGCTTCACGCCGCGCCGCAAATTCAAGATGATCATTATTTCAAGCAGCGCGATCAATTTGTGATTTCGCTGATTGATAACACGCTCTAGGTGTGGGGGTAGTATGAGCAATATGTTTAGTGCTGATTTGGAAGAACAGCTTAATAAGCACAATCTCACGTTTGAAGATTGGCGCGAACTGATTCAACGCTTGTTGGATTATGGTGTTTTATGTCGCGATGATTCTCACGTAGAGGCCGAGCTTTATGATCGCTTTGTGCGCATTCATGCAGTAGTTAATGATTATTTAGCCTTGATGGGTGTGCGTTTTCAACACGATACGCAATTTAATTTTGTTCGTATTCTGCCGCCCGGTGCGCGCTTGCCCGGCATGGATGATGAAACAGATGAGCCTTTTAATGGCGGTTTCCGCAGCCGGTTAAATCAGCATGAAGTCGCACTGATTTTGGTGTTGCGCGCTGAATACGATAAGGCACTGCGGGAAGGCGTCATTGATGAACAGGGCTGTGCAACTCTCTCGTTAGAGGCAATTTCGCTAGCCATGAAAAGTTTATTGCGCCGTAATTTGCCAGAAAATATCGGCGAGCGCCGCCAAGCCTTTAAACGGTTACGTCAGCTACGTTTGATTAATTACTTTGCGGAAGCTGATGTAGATTCCGGCGAGAGTTGGATAAAAATTCGCCCGCTGATTATCCATTTGGTTAGCAACGAATGGTTAAACCAAATTCGTACACACCTCGCTGACAACTTACTCTTGGTTGAAGATGAGCTAGAGCAAGAAGATGAAGTTGTAAAACCTACTAAGAAAACGTCGCCGCATCTCACTAAATCGATATTTGATACCCAGTCTTAATTAAAAGTAAAAATTATGTTTTTGAAGAAATTTATTTATATCAACTGGGGTAACGTACCCAATACCGAATTTGAATTTGGCCCGATTAATTTATTTTCGGGCGGTAATGGTTCGGGTAAAACTACAGCGGCAGATGCGATTCAAACGATCATGACCGCTGCGCACGATAATTTATTTCATTTTAACCCCGGTCAGGATGAATCCAGCCAGCGCGGTCGCGGTGGGAAATTGGTGCGTACACTCGCATCCTATGTGCTGGGTTGTGATGACGGGGCTTATTCGCGCCCGCAGGGTTGCGATGGTTATTTGGCTGCCGTGTTTCACCCAACCCAAGGTGAGAGTAGTGAGCCATTTACAGCCTTAATTGGTATGCGCGCATTTATTGAAACTGCAGGGCAAGGCGCAAGCCAACAAAAAGTAGCGCGCTTAGATGATTGCCATTTTTATATTTTGAGCGATGTGGCGCTAAGCCTAAAAGATTTGTTGAAGGAAGAAAAAACGCACAAGTATGTTGTGCCCTTGGATAAAATTTATACCAGCTTGCGTCGTCAGTTTGGGCAAGAGCAAGTTGAAAAATACGATAAGAAAAAATCTTACCTTTGCCGTTTGTACGGTGTACTGCGCGGTAAAAAAGATGCCGTGTCTGAACGCGAAGCCATGAATGCGGCGCGCGCATTTTCGCGCTTTATGGCCTATAAGCCAATTAAAGGTATTGATGAATTTGTTGCCAATGAAGTGCTGGAATATCGCGATTTGGGCGAGGCCATTCGCAATGTGTCTGCCATGCTTAAGCGTATCCATACCATGGAAGCTGATGCTCGCAATTTGCGTAACGCAATTGATCGTATGGCTGCTGGCCGTACTCTGAGTGATAATTTTATTGCGGGTTGGCTAGAGCAACAGGTATTACATTATTCCCTCGCCAAACGTAAATTTGGTGATTGCCAAGCATTGTATTTAGATGCAAAACACAAACAACAACTGCTGCGTGAAAATGCTGCTGGTCATACGCAAGCGTTGGCTTTATGTGAAACCAAACGCGATGAAATCAATCAGCTGATTCTTGCCGCTACTGCCCGTCGTTTAGGTGTACCTGCCTTGCGTAACAAAGATCAGCTTGAGCAAGAAAAGGGCGCGCAAGAAAAAGTTATTCACGGTTATGTGCCTGAACTGCTAAAGCAAGACAAGCAACTGAAAACCAACGTAGAAGCTGCGCAGCAATGTGTACAGGCTTTGCGCAATACCTCTATAGCCTTGGAGATTCCTGCATTAAAAGACGGCCATTTAAATCAGCTGGCTAAAACACTCGCCGCAGAATCTGAGCCGATTAATATTCACCAATTGCTTAATCGCGATTGGATTGATGTAAGCCCTTTGGCGCAGCATTTGGATATCGTGCTTGAGCAACAAAAAAATCACAACTTGTTTGTGCGTAGTTTATTTGCGTTAGATGCAAGTGCAGCTGTTACGCATCAAGGCAACAAAATTAATGTGCGCGACCAATTGGTGCAAGAGCGCGACAAGCGCCGTGCGGGGGCAGAGCGATTACAAAAATCTATTGAAGCAAAACGCCGCGAAATTCAAACTCTGGAAGCGCATCAAGTTAACTACCCGCAATTTGTGCGCGCTGCACTGGATGCAATTGCAACCCAGTGCCCCAAAGCCGATGCCCGTGTTCTCTGCGATTATGTGAATGTACTTGATCGCGAATGGCAAGCGGCTATTGAGGGTTATATTGGTGCCGCACGCTTCGGTATTATTGTTGCGCCTGAATATGAAGCAGAAGCAATTGCCATAGTGCGCAATATGAGTGGGCAGGCAAATCGTGCCCGCGTTATTCAGGGCGATAAAGCCCGCAAAGATTTAGAAAAATCTGGCGACTTCCCTGCCAATTCTATTGTGCAAGTAATGAGTTTTTCGCACGCAACCGCAGCGGCTTATTTAAAGGCAAGTTATGCCAATGTACAGCGTGTAGATACGGCTAATGAGTTGCGCAATACTCGTCGCGGCATTACCAAAGATGCTATGGGTTCTGGCAATTACGCCATGTTCCGTTGCGATATGGCAGACACAGATTTGGTGTTTGGCCAAGGCGCGCGTGAGCGTGCATTAGAAGCCAAGCGCAATGAATTCCACGCGCTGAATATTGAATTGCAAGCGGCAACCGATTATGTGAGTGAAGCACAACAGCTTTTGTTGACAATTGATAAGTTAAAGCCACTCGCTTATGCCGACACATTACAAACCATGTTGGCGGCACAAGATCGCATAGCCGCAATTGAAGCAAGCTTGCAGCAATTGGATTTGAGCGATACCAAGTCTCTGGATGATGAACTCAATGAATTAAAAGCGCGTTTGCAAGAGCAACAAAGGCATTTCAATGAAATTAACAATGCCCAAGTCGATTGCCGTGCCGAATTAAAAAATGCCGATGCGCTTTGCCATAAGCTCGATGCAGAACAAGATAAAACTCTTGCCATTGTGGATGCGTGTGAAACCAATATACAAACCATTGTTGGGTTGTGGCCAGACTTTAATGTAGAAGAACGTTTGCAAGCTGCGGATGAATCAGCAACACAACACACGATTAGCTATTTTGAAAATAGCTTGGCGACAGTAAGTTCCGAGCTGAAAGCCATTTTGCATAAGTTGCAGCAAGCGGTGATGCAGCACAACCAATTCTGTTTAAGTGCCGATTCAATTTTATTTGATGTGGATTATACCGACGAACTGGGCAGTGCTAACTTCCGCCACGTGTGCGATATGCGCCGTCAATTTGATTCGCTTTACAATCGCGATAAAAACCATATTCTTGCGCAGCGTCATCAAGAAATTGAATCGCTACGTTTAAGCTTTAATAATGCTTTTGTGAGCAATCTTTGCCATTCTATTTATCAAGCCATTAATGACGGTAAAAAAACGCTGGAAGAGCTCAATAAAGAATTGGAACATCACCGCTTTGGTGCAGACCGCGAACGCTTCCGTTTTGATTGGGAATGGGTGCCTGAATTTAAAGAGTATTGGCAATTCTTTAAGGCGGTTATTGATAGTCCTGGTATTGGGGCGGGTGGTGCGGCGGATGGCGAAACCTTGTTCAATATGAATCTGGATGAAAAGCATCAGCGCGTGCGTGAACGTTTAATGACAATGTTGTTAGATGAGGATGAACAAAAAGCCTTGCGTGAACTTACGCGCATTGCGGATTACCGCAACTATCGTTGCTATGAAATTTACAAAGAGCCAGAAGGCAAAGCGCCCATCGCCTTGAGTCAATACGGTACGGGTTCTGGTGGGCAATTAGAAACACCGGCTTATATTATTCGCAGTGCGGCCATCACTTCTGCATTCCGCTTTAACGAAGGCAATAGTCATTTGCGTATGGTATTGGTGGATGAAGCATTCTCTAAAATGGATGAGCACCGCTCGCGTGAAGTCATTAATTATTTAACGGAAAGCTTAGGCTTGCAGCTGAATTTTATTATGCCAAGCAGTAAGTCTGGCCCCTTTATGGATTTAATCTCAAATCAATTTGTGTTCAGTAAATGCCCAACCTCTGAGCCTGTTGGTGAATTAAAAACGCGTGTGGTATTAGATAGGCAGGTTTGTGATCAGGAAAAAATTGCCAAGCTTATGGCAAACCACCGTCAGACTATTCGTCAACAAGCCAGTTTGGATTTTATGGCGGAGGTTGAAGGGGTGTAAATCTCTGAACTACTAAATTTACTAAGCCATAAGCGCGTGCATAAACTGCTCGCACTTACTCCGCTCATTCGCCAACTTTCGGAAAATAGCGCTGAATTTTTTTGATGATTTTATCTTCTTCAATCGGCTTTACTACATAGTCGTCTACGCCTTCTTCAATTGCAGCGTAAATTTGTTTGGCTTCTGTGACTGCAGTGACTAGCATAAAGCAGGTATCTACATAGCGTTCAGCGGCACGCATAGCATTGTGTACATCCAGCCCGTTTTTAATGGGCATGTTCCAATCGCACAACACCAGATCATAAACGGGGTTTGCATCGTAAAGCATGCTAATGGCTTTTAGTCCATCTTCAGCTATATCAATCTGTTGAATACCGTAAGAGGATAATAATACTTGCATGATACTGGCTATCAAATTGTCATCATCAGCAACCAATACTTTAATTTCTCCCGCTCGCATTTGCGCACGTTTTTGCGCTATAGGAATTCTGGCGGATTTTGCGGCTGGCGCTGAAATAATATCGACAGGTAGCTGTGCCGGCTTGAAGAGCTGCAAAAGTTTGGCCAGCGAGCTTTCAATTAACTCTAGAACTTTTTGATTTTGTTCCTTTGCTGCCGAATGCTCAGGGTTGTCGATATTTTTAAGCAGCCATTCGCGCCGCTGAGTCAGCGTTTTGGCGATTAATTGAGCTTCTGATTTGGTAAACATAGTGTTCCTTGAGTAGGTGTTCGCTTGCTCAGCGATTTGCTACTGATAACAATTGGCCACAACTTATCTATAATGCAGCCAATCTTGGTTAACCCGCTGAAGCGTGGTTCAATAGCTTTTCAATTCAAAAACTATAGCCTAATTTGGGCGTGCTACCAGTTTTCCGCAGTTTTTTGAGGTGTTTCCGTGTCCCAGTTTGATCACATTATTACCCGTTTAGAGCAGCTTATCGACCGAGTGGAGCTGGTGCTGCCAGCGGTACAGCCCCAGCCTGACTGGTCGGGAAGTGCATTTCGTTGGCGCGCACAGGTGGGCGGCGGTAAAGGCTACCTACAGGTGGTGAAAAATTCACACAGAGTTGATCTAAACTCCCTTAAAAACGTAGAAACCCAAAAGCAGGCCATTGTGCGCAATACCGCGCAGTTTGTGGCGGGTCGCTCGGCTAATAATGTGCTCTTAACGGGGGCACGCGGTACGGGTAAATCCACACTTATCAAGGCCTGCTGGAACACGTTTGCCGATCAGGGGCTTAAGATTATCGAAGTGGATAAGACTGACCTTATCCAGTTAGCCGATATAGTGGATTTGGTTAGCGATCGCCCTGAAAAATTCATCATCTTTTGCGACGATATGTCCTTTGAAGAAGGTGAGGGCAGCTATAAGGCGCTTAAGTCTGCTTTAGACGGTTCAATTGCAGAGCCTTCTGCCAATATCTTGTTTTATGCGACCTCCAATCGCCGCCATTTATTACCGGAAAAAATGCGTGAGAATCTGGATGTTAGTTATGAAGATGGTGAGGTTCGCCCTAACGACTCCACTGAAGAGAAGGTTTCCCTTTCAGAGCGGTTTGGGCTCTGGTTAAGTTTTTATCCCTTCTCCCAAGAAGAATACCTCGCGGCGGCTCGTTATTGGGTTGAGTATTTAGGTGGGGTTTGGGGCGAACGGGGTGAGGTTGATGCGCTCTTCTGGCATCGCAGCCGTGGTGCGCGTAGCGGGCGCATTGCTTGGCAGTTTGCGAAAGATTATGTAGGCAAATTGTAATAAATAGGTAGTTTACGACTCTATCTTTATTGGGTGTAACCAGAGTTGTAAATGACAATTGATAGAATGAAAAAGGTAAATGATTATGCCAACAGGGCACAGCAGTATTCGTAAAGGGAACCACTTAACGGATGTTTCCGCTAATCAGCCGCCGCTCTTTACCCGCACACCTAATTTACGCGAAGAAAATACGCTCGCCTTGCGCCAGCAGTTGCATGAATATTTTGTAACCACGTTTGATCGCTATGAGTCTCTATTTGAAACGCTCACGTGCGATCACGCCTATTATGAAAAATCAATTCCGCTGCGCCATCCGCTGATTTTTTATTTCGGCCACACCGCTACATTTTTTGTGAACAAATTATTGCTCGCACACATGATTGATACGCGGATTAATCCACGGTTTGAATCTATTTTTGCGGTGGGTGTGGATGAAATGAGTTGGGATGATCTCAATGATGCCCATTATCAATGGCCAACACCCGCAGAAGTAAAAGCCTATCGCGATCAAGTGCGTGCTATGGTCATTCATGTAATTGAAACTGCGCCGCTGCAATTACCGGTTGATTGGAATAACCCGTGGTGGGCAATCATCATGGGCATTGAGCATGAGCGCATCCATTTAGAAACCTCTTCTGTGCTCATTCGTCAACACAAATTAGCCTATGTGAAGAATCATCCACAGTGGAAACCGTTTCGTGAAACGGGTGTTGCACCAATCAATGAAATGATTAAAGTTGCAGCTGGTTCGGTGCACTTGGGTAAAGATAAATCTAACCCGTTTTATGGTTGGGATAATGAATATGGAACCCACTCTGCCAACATCAGTGAGTTTCAAGCCAGCAAATATATTGTCAGCAACCAAGAATTTTTAGAATTTGTAGATGTGGGCGGCTACAAAAATAAAATTTATTGGGAAGAAGAGGGTCAGGGCTGGTTAGCATTTACACGCGCGCAACATCCTACCTTTTGGTTAAAGAAAAATAATCAATGGTATTTAAGGTTGATGACTGAAGAAGTTGTTATGCCGTGGGATTGGCCTGTGGACGTAAACTATCACGAAGCTAAAGCGTTTTGTAATTGGAAAAAATCCGTTACGGGTTTAGCTGTACGTTTGCCGACTGAAGATGAATGGTATCGCCTTTACGATGCTTCAGCCTTGCATAACGTGAGCGCAGAAAAAGCCAATGCGAATGTGCACTTGGATTATTTTGCATCGTCTTGCCCCGTCAATAAATTTTCACAAGGTGAATTTTACGATGTGGTTGGCAATGTATGGCAATGGACAGAAACGCCTATTTATCCTTTTGAGGGCTTTGATGTTCACACCATTTACGATGATTTCACAACACCCACATTTGATGAACGCCATAATCTAATGAAAGGCGGTTCATGGATTTCATGTGGCAACGAAACCCTGCGCGATGCGCGCTATGCGTTTCGTCGCCATTTTTTCCAACATGCGGGTTTCCGCTATGTTGTCTCAGAGGATTTAAAACCAGTGCCAGGCTCTCATTACGAAACCGATAAGTTGTTATCTGAATATGCTGAATTTCATTATGGTGATGAGTATTTTGGCGTAACAAATTTTTCAAAAGCACTCGCGGAATTGGCGATTAAAATGGTGGGTGATAAGCCACATGCAAAAGCCATGGATATTGGCTGTGCATCCGGTCGGGCAACCTTTGAATTAGCCAAGCATTTTGATTTTGTGACGGGCATAGATTTTTCTGCACGTTTCATAGGGCAGGGCGTTCATCTTTCGCAAGGCGATACACTGCGTTATACCCTTACGGATGAAGGCGAGTTAGTGCAATACAAATCCCGCAGTCTTGCTGATTTAGGTTTGTTAGATGTAAAAGATAACGTGGAGTTTTTCCAAGGCGATGCATGCAATTTAAAACCGCAATTTACCGGTTATGATTTTGTGATGGCAGCCAACTTGATTGATCGGCTTTACAGCCCAGCGAAATTTTTAAGTGCTATTCACGAGCGTTTAAACATTGGCGGCATACTTATGCTTACATCACCCTATACCTGGTTGACCGATCACACGCCGCGTGAAGACTGGATCGGCGGCTTCAAAAAGGATGGCGAAAGCTTTACGACCTTTGATGGTTTAAAAGCTCACCTTGGTGAACATTTTGAGTTGCTGCAACAGCCAATAGAGGTGCCTTTTGTAATTCGTGAAACAAAACGCAAGTTTCAGCATACGCTTTCTGAAGTGACTTTTTGGAAGCGGGTTAAATAATTGACTTGGAATCTCATCAAGATCGGATTAGTCTAATTGCAAATTTGATCTTGATGAGAAACTGAGTGAATGAAATTTGATTTTGATGTTCCCATCCCCCGCGAAAATACCAACTCCGTAAAATTCGATGGACGCCAACAATATTTCGGTACTACCGATGTGTCGCCACTTTGGGTGGCGGATATGGATTTTGCGGTGCCGGAGTGCGTGACTCGCGCTTTGCAAGAAAGGCTGAATCATCCGGTGTTTGGTTATACGCTTTATCCCGAAAGCCTTTATCAATCTGTTATCGATTGGTTTGAGCGTCGGCATCATTGGAAAATTGAGCGTGATTGGATCTTAATGGCACCCGGTGTTGTTCCGTCTTTGTATGCTGCGGTGCAGGCGTTTGCGAAAGAGGGCGAGGGGGTGATTGTTCAGCCACCGGTTTATTTTCCTTTTTTTTCTGCGGTGACGACTAACAACCGAAAGTTATTGCTGAATCCTTTGCGTGAAGTAAATGGCCGTTATGAAATGGATTTTGCACATTTGGAATCTTGTGCGAAAGAAGGTGCGAAGTTATTAATGTTGTGTACACCGCATAATCCTGTGGGCCGAGTGTGGAGCGAGCACGAGTTGCAGGAGGTTTTGCGTATTGCGCGCAAATACCATTTAACTATTTTGTCTGACGATATCCATGCCGATTTAATTTACTCCGAATCTACGCACATCATGCTTGGTCGTTTAGTGCAAGCGGGCGATAAAATCATAACGACAATCGCGCCAAACAAAACCTTTAATATTCCGGGTTTGGGTTTGTCTGCGCTGGTTATTCCCGATGCTACGCAGCGCAAAGCTATGAAACAGGTTTTTGAAAACCTGAATGTTGGCAATAGTAATCCGTTTAGTGTTGTTGCCTTTGAGGCGGCCTATTCTGAAGGTGATGAATGGCTTAATGCGTTGATGACGTATTTAGAAGCCACGCGTGATTATGTGGCGGATTATCTGCAAAAAAATATTCCGAAAATTAAAATGGTTAAGCCGGAGGCAACTTATTTGTTGTGGTTAGATTGCCGTGGTTTGGAAATGGGTGATGCACAATTACGCGATTTTTTTGTTAAGAAATGCAAGGTGGGTATGAACCCCGGCATAGTGTTTGGCGAAGTAGGCAGCGGTTTTATGCGAATGAATATTGGCACTCAGCGTATTAATATTCAAGAAGTGTTGGAGCGAATAAAAGTCGCACTGCAATAATCTTTTTCTTGGCTTTATAAGTACCTATTTAAAATCCAGCGTCCCTGCTGGATTTTTTTCATCTATTTTCCTGTTAACACTTGAAGTGCGGCTGATACATAAACCAAAGGTGCATTCCAGTTAATGGCAATTTCATTGGTTGAATAGCTGCATTCATTGTCGTAGTAGGTTTTTGCAATCAGTGGCGATGGATAATTGGAAGCGCCGCAATCTGATGGGGCATCCAGCGTTGCGCCACCCGCAAGGAAGCCCGGTAGCGGTGCAGGAATAGCATCTGCTGCAGACGGACGATGATGAATAAACATCGGCGATTTAGTGCCAAAGCCAGTCACAAATGAATAGTCTGTTGGGTTTCTTCCTAATACATAATCAAATAATGATTGAGCAGCATCTAAGTATTGACGTTTAGTGTTATCCAGCTGATAGGCTTCTAATAACATCATAGCTTGATTCATTGCGCCTGAATTACTGCCCCAGAAAAAATCACCTTTTTCTAAAGAGACTGCAAATGCAGAGGCTTGCTTTTTCGTTACCAAGCTTGCAGCAAGCGTATCAATTTTGGTTTTGATCAGTGTTTTGTCTGCTGCAGCGGTTAAGCTATTAAGATTATGTGCCAGTGAAATCCATGCAAGACTTTGTACACTGCCCCAGCCAGGAACATTTGCATCCAGTGTTGCGGCATTTAGTGCGGTGTAATAACTATCGTCTTTGGTGGCTATATAAAGTTCAGCCGCTGCCCACGCAAATTCATCGCTCACATTACCATCGCCATAGGCTCCGGTTTGAATATCACTGGGTTGCGAATAATAGATAGCCGGATTTGCTTTAGCCCAGGTGTAAGCGGATTTTGCGGCTGCTAACATTTTTGCAGAGAGGCCGGGATGCTGAGTTTCATAGTTTGCATAAATACGGCTTGCGCTTGCCATTACTGCTGAGAAATCTAATGCAGCTGCAGTGGTTTTCTGTACGACAAAACGTTCAGAGGTGTCCTTATCTGGCATGAAGAAGTCTGAAAAATCTTTGCTAGTGAGTTTGTGATAAACGCCGCCGTCATTAGGGTCTTGCATGGCTAGCATCCATTCCAGATTCCATAAGACTTCACTGAGTACATCAGGAACTGCGTTACCGCTCTCAGGAATATTGAGATTTTGTGTTTTGAAATGGTCGGGAAATTGTTCAAATGCAGCGAGCAATGTGTAAGTGGTGATGCCAGAGTTAACAATATATTTATTGTAATCGCCTGCGTCATACCAACCCTTGGGCGCAGAAATATTTGTGCCTTGAGGGCGCGCCGCCGTTGCTGCAGATGCATGAATTTTTACGGTGGTGTCTGCATGGCCAGATGCACGCGCATAAACACCTGCATTAGCAGCAAGTAGCGCAGTGCTGGCGCGATTGAAATAAAAGGCTTTGAGCGCGGCAGCGTTTACGGCAGTGTAAGCAGAATCAGAAATGGTAAACGCGGGTTGATCGTCAACACCCGTAACGCGGATTTTGTAAGTGCCCGCTTTGGTGATAGATGAAAAATCGGCAAGCTTTACAGATTCCAACGCGGGCTCCCATGTTTTAGCATCTGTAAGGGAGCCGCTCAAAACTTCAGTGTTACTACCATCAACTACTGTAAAACTGGTTGCAACTACGCCGGGCACTATGGCTATTTTTTGCGAACTTGGTAGATAGCCTAATTGGTTGATACGTATTTTGGTGGGAACCGTAGTGGTTGGCGGGGCGACTGGGTGATCGCATACCGATGTCCCTGTTTTGGTGGGGGTTGCCGATTCAAGGCTTCCGCCATCTGCCGATTTCAATTCAATCCAGTTGAGATTAAAAGGGCCACTCTTCATTTGTACACACAGGCGGTGAATTCCCGTGCTTAGGTTGCCTAGGCTTGTGCTGGTGGTTTGCCAGCTTTGCCAGCCACCGGTATTGGGCGTAGTAATTTCTTCACCGACTTTAGTGCCATCAACCTCAAAATACAGTTTGCCGCCATTTTGCGCGGAGGCGACGCGAGCATTTGCGCTGAATGCGCCCGCTTTGGTGACTTTAATTGCGAACTCAAGCCATTCGCCACTATCTATATAGCCAACGTTGTACCCACCGCCGGTATCGGTAGAGGTTTCTATATCTACGCCATCACCTTTGCGGTAATCGGCACCGGCCTTATTTTCCGCGTTGGTATCGTAATAATCGATATAGTCTTCAGCTTCAATTTTAAGGCTGGCCGTAGCGGCAGTGCTGGAATTTGCTGCACTGCTAGAGCTACTAGAACTCGAGCTTAAGGAGCTTGAGCTAATAAGCGAGCTGGCACTGGAAGCTGCTGCTGAACTGGGTGTGCTATTACCGCCTGATGAGCCGCCACCGCAACCAGCGAGCGCACAGAGGGTTAGTAAATAGCTGCCGAGAGATAATTTTGTCATCTAGGAGTTTCTCCATTTATTGTTGTAGGGGGCGTTATTGTTCTGAATCATGTAGTTATCCCGAGGTAGAACCGGGCGAGCAGAGGCTAGGGGGATTTGGGGGGGAATGCGTCCCACTTGCTGTCAAAACCTAAAGTGCTTAGGGTGTGAATTTGTGCCAGAAAAAAATGCGCAAAGTGGCTGTTCGCTCTGGCAAGGCGCAGGGATTTTTTTGTTAAGTCGAGATATCTTCCATGCAAATTAATGGCTAAACGCCTACAATAGCCGCCTTTTTCAGCTCTGCATCAAGCCTTACTTTGCACACGAGAACCTATGACCGTAAATACTTTCGACCCGTCACAAACTACCACTTTGGATACTCCCGCCAAAACGCTTGCCAGCCAAGCACAGGCTGGTATAAACAAAGGGAACACTATTGGCTTTGTGTCGCTAGGCTGCCCAAAAAATCTGGTGGATTCCGAGCGAATCCTCACTCAATTGCGTACAGAGGGATACAACATTGTGCCCAGCTACAGTGACGCAGACATGGTGATTGTGAAT